>Ga0214542_1000771_pt1 | contig 61133 bp, 43 predicted proteins | sample CNSS1metaG_FD_160096 | JGI IMG/M metagenome (GOLD analysis project Ga0214542, IMG submission 160096) | Root nodule microbial communities from cowpea collected in UCLA plant growth center, Los Angeles, California, USA - CNSS1 | ecosystem: Host-associated > Plants > Roots > Nodule | place: USA...
TATATATATATACACACGCGTATGTATGTGTATTTATATATATTTCCGTATCATTTTCACTATCTTACTCCTAACATAATTATATCGTTGGCGAAAAATATATTAATTTAAATGTTGATGTGCATAATGGGTGATAGAAAAGAATTACCTCTGCAGACGCCGTTAGTATAATAAACATTCGTTTAAATTTACATTTCATTTTAAAAATTTGATGTGAATTTATGAAATTTTAAGAGTAATATTATTATATAAAATATTAGGAGTTATATAAATACAGTAAAAAATATTACGAGTGTTAAAAATTTATAAATTTATAGAAATAATAAAGGTACGAGAGATATAAGATATATGATTTATATAAGAGATATGTTAAACTTATTATTTTATTTTATTTATATACTTTCTTTATTTATCTATATAATATATATATATATATATATAATGTAACAAAATATAAAATATAAAGTTAGATAATTTTATGTGATTTTTTTTTAAATAAAATCACAAAATTATTGATCCGCAGATTTAGACAAGATGCAGACTTTAATAAATGTGGGTTTAAGTGAAAGTTTATTGTATCATCAGACTTCAATGCCATAAAAAAATCACATAATGAATTTGTAAAGTTTAGTACATTTCTATATATTTAAATTAATATATATATATATATATATATATTAGTTTTGAAAAATATCTATATATTTTATTATATTTTAGATTAAAAAAATTAAAATTAATTTTATAATGACTAAATGAATTTTATCGTCATTAACAAAAAGAAAAATAAAATTATTTTCTTCAATATTATTTATTGATTAGAATTTTTAAGGTTGAACTTCTAACCACAATATCGTTCAAATCCTTTTTTTTATTAATAATCTTATTATTTTTTCAAAATTTAAAATTATTTTTATTTGTCAATCCAAAAAATAATGAATATATAAAAACATTAATTAAATAATATAAAATAATTAAATAAGACAAGTTTGAAAATTTTCGATCAAATCATAAAATGTAAAAGACATCTTATTCAAAAAATATAGTTATAAAATAATCAAATAAATAAATAAATAGTATGAAATTAAAAACTAAAGTAGTTATATTATTAATAAATATATTTAAAATTTTAATATTAAATATAATTAATATTATTAAAATATTTAATAAAAATAATCATCATATTATATAAAAGTAAAATTTGGTCTAAATTTGGAGTGCCTAAAATTGAAATTTTTTAAAAAAAATTGGGACTTAAATCAAATCAATTTAACAAATATGAGGACCAAATTGAGATTCATACATTAATTTGACACGTGTCACCATATTAGATTGACACGTGGCACACTACAAAAGTGACACGTGACATAAATATTTAAAAAAAAAATTAAAAAAATTCAAAAAAAAAAATTCAAAAAATTCAAAAAAACGAGGAGCTGACACATGGCACCTACTTAACGGTGTTAGTTATCTACTAACGGAAAGGACCTAATTGATACTAATTTACAAAAATGAAGACCTTATTGAGACTAATAAAAATACGAGGACCAAATTGAGATTCTGCAACAAAAACGAGGACCAACGGAGTATTTTAACCTTAATATTATATCGTTCGTCAATTTCAAAGTTATTACAAAGTTATTACGTTGTGTTCAGATTTGAGTAGGATGATTCAAAAAAAATTCAGTTTTAATTAAATTCGAATTCATTCAAAGATTATAAATAGTTTTTTAAATTGTGTTGAATTTAATATAAATTAATTGAATACGAATACAAATTTAGCGTTGAAAAATAACAATTTGAAAGTGAGTTAAAGTTCTATTTACAGTGACCACATCAGTACTTTTACTTTCGTGACTATATGGCAAGATTTGATTACACAAATTAAAAATAGGATTAAATGCGTCATCTTGAAATGATTTTATTAAGAGAGCTAATTTTTATTAAGTATAACAGTAAAAAGAAATTAACAATTAAATTTTGACATAAATTGTAAGAAAAAATTGTTAAAATATTATTGTTTGAAGAATAATTGATTTGTTAAGACCAATTAAAAGACTAACCAGTATTTCATTAAAAATATAGTTTTTTTTAGGAAAGGAAAATATTTGTGAATGGGAGGAAGTAACATTTGAAATAGGAGTGCATATTTGTTTGATGTGTGTGGATATGAAGAATTAAAAATAGACAAAGAGGTAGTTGGGAGAGACATGAATTTATTTGCAAATAACTTACGCTGAAAAGTGTGCCACATATTGCATGTGTTTTAGTTTAAGTGCGACACTAACACGTGCACATCCCTCCCAAACGCCGGTCCATTTTTCCCTCATTTAAAGCTCAATTCTCTATTCTGTTCTATGGCACCTCAGGATCATGTTCATTGACTTTACCATTCCAAATATTGAGAGTTTTTTAATAAAATATTATTACTAACTCTGACTTTTAGGAGGCAGAGGGTGAAAGGGTGTGTGTATATATATAACTAGGGTTGGTTATGGAATGTGGATGTTGCAGTGAAAGAGAGAAAGAAGAGAGAGAGAGAGAGAGAGAGAGAGAGAGAGAGAGAGAGAGAGAGAGAGAGAGAGAGAGAGAGAGAGAGAGAAAGGGATGAAGAATGAACTGGGAAATCTGGTGGAGTCGATAAAGTCGAAGGTGAGGTTTCTGAATCTGAAGAAGGGGAAAAAACCTTACATAAAGATGGATAAGAGTGCGAGTGTGAAAGTTGAGATTCGGAGCAGAAAAGCTCGCAAGCTCATAGAGAAGACATTGAAAGCTGCTGACACTCATGCTCGTTAATCTTCTTTCTCCTTCTGCTTCCATTCCAATTAACCTCTGTAATTACCATCTAAACTCTGTCGTTTCGTTATCATTCATTGTAACACATACCTTAGGTTACAGATTTTCCTTTCTTTCTTTCTTTTCATGGTTGGTTGGTTGGTCCCAACACCGGCCACCACCACCGACTTCTTTTTAGTAATATTTTTTATGATTCCTGCAAATAAATAATTTTATAGTTTTTATAGTCTATATTGATGGCTGTGTAGACTTTGGACAATCAAGGGGAGACTTTGATGAGTTTGTGAACGTTATCTTCATTTCTTCTATTTCATTCACTCTCATTAAATGCCATGCTTCAAATTGTTAACGTCCACCAAATTTTCTCTATTATTTGTTATATACTTATTTAATTTTATGCATTCATCAATTATTTATTTTTTATTTTTTATTCTCTATCTAGAGACTAGAGTGTTTTCTGAGAGAATAATCGATTTGAATAATAATGAAAACTGTTGCTAACAAACACATAAAATTATAATATAATTTATTCAATGAATCCTATCGAATTGTTTTTAGAATTCACGCGACTTACACTAGAAAGTAAAATTATAAAAGAAAAAAGTATTAGTTTGTAAAACAGAGTTCAAATGGTGCACGACATGAGGATGTATGGAGCTCCTGCCCAGGCCACAACTTCTTTCTTTTTGGGACTAAATTTATAGTCAAGAGTCGGAATGTGTTGTCACAAAATCCAAAAAAAACATTTCCGATAGTCAAAATACGAAATAAAAAAAAAACAATACTAAAATTGCTTTTGAATTTCGCCCAATCTACTCTACATTACATATTGAATATTTATATTGAATATTTATGGGTTAAATATGTTCTTGATCCTTAACTTTAAGTGAAAATTAAAATTTGTTTTTTTTTTAAATTTTGGTCCAATTTAGTCATTTAACTTTATGAATATTTAGATTTAATCTTTTAAACAAAATTTTTTTAAACAAAATTTTGTTAAGTTTATTTGACGTTTTAAACGTGTTTTAAGACAATTTCTTAGCTAACATTGAAGTGAAAATGTGTCAAGCAGGATAAACAATTCAAATACTCTCATTCATGAAACACATTGTAAACGTTAAATAAACTTTAAAAAAAGGTTAAAAGAACTAAATCCAAATATTTCTAAAATTTGAGGATTAAATCAGGTTAAGGTTTCCAAGAGAAACTAATTTCAATTTTTTCTGCAAAATAAGAACTAGAAACATATTTAACCCGAATATTTATTCATCACAAGCTAAAATTGTTTAATCCTCATCTTCAAATTTGTTTTGTCAAGCAATACCACTCATACTCACATGAAATAAATTTGTTTTGATTTTGGAGCATGCCCATAAAACGGCAAAGTAGAATGTAACTCATTTTAGAATACAAATAAACACATTGCTAGTTTGTATGAAACATTTTATTTTAATTATATACATAATCAAAGTTTGGTTTAAAATGAATGAATTAATCGAAATATACAATCGATTTAATAATTTTAATTCTCATATTTAATTTTATTATGCAAACATATGTCAAAATTTAAAATGGTTAGAAAAAATATAGTGGTTTTATTAACAGACAGATTGTAAAAGATGTGCAGCAATCTTCTGCTGATTTAGAAGTGGGCCAGTGAATGATCCGGCCCAATTGATGAGGGCATGAAAAACCCTAAAAAACCTGAAATTGAATTCTGAAGAGGCGCTTGAGATTCTGAAACATTCTGAAAGGTATGCGTCGTGATTTCTTTCCAATGCATTTTCTTTTCTTCTGCATTCACTTTGAATTCTCTGTTTTGTGCGCAGAGGAATCATACGAACACAATGGCTTACGCTTCAGTAAAGCCCACTAAACCCGGTTTGGAGGACACTGAGGAACAGATCCATAAGATCAGGATCACCCTCTCCTCTAAGAACGTCAAGAATCTCGAAAAGGGTACACCATTTTCTACTCTTCAATTCTTTTTCTCCATTTTTTTTATCACACATTCTAATTCTTTTTCTTTTCAAAATCGCCATAGTTTGTGCCGACCTGGTTCGTGGTGCCAGGGACAAGCGCCTAAGGGTCAAGGGACCTGTTAGGATGCCAACCAAAGTTCTTCACATCACCACCAGAAAATCCCCGTGCGGTGAAGGTATTTTTCATCACATTCTTGCTTTAAACTTCATCGTTATGTTCTTTTATGCTATACCCTAATCACAACTGTTGCTGTATCATTTTTATTTTCTCGCCCCTTTTGTGTGTATTCTCTGCTTTTATGCTATCATTTTACTTTTGATAACTTCACTCATAGATTAAACCCACTTACAGTTGCCAAATATCTCAAATTGTTGTCTGATTAACCATAACTTGTTCAGAATCGTTGCAGAGAAGAAAAATCTATATATTTCTGAGAGAAATAATATTAGTAAGCTTTAAACCTAGGAAATGCCTCTTTATTGACATCTGGATTGTCGTTACCGTGTGAAAGACTCGCCAGTTTTAAATCACTTCCTTTCCTTTTAATTTTTGTTTTTTATGAGGGCTTTAAATTGATTGTAAAATCAATCTAAAGGTTTTGACTTTTGGTGAAAAGAAAGTGGTGTTCATGTTGGGAAGGTTGATTAGGAATCTATGAATCACTAGAAACCATTGAAAATGTTAGCTTAATAAGCACACCTGACCTCACGAGGTTTGACAGTTGTTGAGGATTTTAGTAATGTCTTTAAACGTATTGAGAATATGTTTCCATTTGGAATTAATTGTAATAAGCTCTTTGTTTATGACCTGCTTTTTGTTTCAGGCACCAACACATGGGACAGATTTGAACTGCGTGTGCACAAGAGAGTCATTGACCTCTACAGTTCCCCAGATGTGGTCAAGCAGATTACCTCAATCACGATTGAACCTGGTGTAGAGGTCGAGGTGACCATTGCCGATGCTTGATTTTGGCCCAATTTTTTTCCTTTGCTAAGTTATTTTGTAATTTATCCCCTTGGGTAGAAGTATGTTGAGTCCTATTCATTTGGGTTAATGCATTTTTGGCGATCAAATTTTTGAAGTTGGATTGTGGAGGGGGAATTGATTTGATCGATTATCTTTACGTTCCGAAATATTCTCTGTTAAATATCTTTGCTTCAGATAAAATCTGGTGTGATAAATTACGTTTGAAGTGAAGGAAAGAGTAGAAGATTGTAAGAACGAGCTAAAATTGTATTAGCCATGATCATAACTAGATCCCTTGTCCACATGGTTGGTAGTATATGAAACTTTTAAAATAGAGATTTACGCTGAATTTTATGAACTAGTGTTAGCGTTAGGGTCATGAACAGTGAAAAGAAAAGTGCACACAGGGTAATGATTTGTACTTTAATTTCAAAGCAATTAGGTAACTATTGCTAAATGTGTTTTGTAGGATAATTATGTTTGTTGCTGTTTAAAAGTTTTCTTTAATTTGAATGCCGATTGGTAACAAATTCTTACTCTAAAATCAATTTATCAGAATCAGCTTGGGGTGGGTTTAGAACAGAAAAGGTTTGTTTCATGTACTTAACAGAAACAGTAAGATTAATTTCAATATATTGAATAAGATTAGTTTCCACAAATAGTAGAGGACCTGAGACAGGATAAACAAAAATAAGTCCTAGAAAATTAAATATTTAATGTGTCAAATAAAATGCAATTACCATTAAATTTAATATTTAATGGTACTTTTTTTCAAGATGTTAATGTTTTATTGTGATATACATACACTTTTAAAATTATTGAATGATTTAAAAACTATAAATCATTGTTATTTAGCATGCTATCAGGTAATTTTAACTAAATTTTGGAAGAAAAATAAATCTGGAAAATGCATTATACTGTCTGCACTATTATGAATCTGTGACCTATTCGTACATGATTCTGGACTGCGTTTTGTATTAAACATTATTATTTCATTGAGTAAATATTTTAAAATTGAATCAAACATTGCATTCAATATATTTTTAATAAATTAAACATTTGTAATTATATAACTATAACTATATTATTACATTCGCTCTTTTAAAATATATTCTAATTAAGTTTATAAGTTTATTTTACAAAGGTTCAAATATATTTAAGTTGCATCAAAACTAAGTATCATGCATTTTTTTAAATATCAATATGTGATGATCAAAATGTCAAAACAAATACAAATAATTGAACTAAAAGTAAATAAAATTGAATAATTATACTTGTAACTAGCTTGTTATTTATTTGAAATGTTGTTAAGGCTTATTTTCCTTCTTAATACTTGAAAAGGTAAAATTTACATAATAATCTTAACAAACAAACTTGAAATATTAAAATAAATAAAAAATTCAAAGGAAAAAGAAAGAAATTTATCTTAGAGGAAAATGATAAATAAAAATTGGAAAAAATAATTAAAGAAAGGTTTGAAACAATAATATAAGAAATACCGGCGATAAAAAAGGCTAACAGCTTTATAAATTAAATTAGAATATAATAGAAAAAAAAATTATGAAACAAGAGTTGAAATAAAAAGCTAATATTTTGATAGGGTAAAGTTTCCAAATAAAAGTTACTTTGTTGAACAGAAAGAATTGATAGTAAAACAGTGAATGGAAAAAGTAACAGAGGGGTTTGGTTAAAGTGTAAGAAATTGTGGGAGTAAAGATGTTGAATATGGAGAAGAGAGAGAGAAGTATGATGAGATGAGGGGCGGAGAAGAGAGACAGACGGCGACCGGGATTCGGAAGAAGGGAACCGGAGTGAGGCAATGGCTGCTGCTCGACGGGAAAGGGGAGACGGAGGTGGTGGAGGCCGGAAAACACGCCATCATGCGACGCACCGGCCTCCCCGCCCGTGACCTCCGCATATTGGACCCTCTCCTCTCATACCCTTCCACCCTTCTCGGCCGTGAGAGGGCCATCGTCATCAACTTGGAGCACATCAAGGCCATCATCACCGCCCAAGAGGTCCTCCTCCTCAACTCACGTGACCCCTCCGTCACCCCCTTTGTCCAGGAGCTCCAGGCCAGGATCCTCCGCCACCACCAGGCCTCCTCCTCTTCCAAACACCTCGACCACCACACCGACTCCGACCCCGACCGCGACCACGACCCGGATGCCATCAAGATTCTCCCTTTCGAATTCGTAGCCCTCGAGGCCTGCCTTGAAGCCGCCTGTAGCGTATTGGAGAACGAGGTTCCTGCTTCGCTCTTCTCTTCTTTTCAATTCTTGCCGACAATTTCACTGTTTTTACCCTAAACCTCTCTCTCTCTGTGTCCCTCTGATCACTCACAGGCAAAGACGCTGGAGCAGGAGGCTCATCCCGCTTTGGATAAGCTCACATCTAAGATCAGTACCCTCAATTTGGAACGCGTTCGGCAAATTAAGAGCCGATTAGTCGCCATCACTGGGCGAGTTCAGAAGGTTGGTTGGTGTGATTGATGCATGGCATGGGTTTCCTGGGGTTTCATTATTTGATTGTTTGATTGTTTGATCATGTGTTCAGGTGAGGGATGAATTGGAGCACTTGCTGGATGACGACGATGATATGGCTGAGATGTATCTGACGGAAAAGTTAGCCGAGCAGCAGATGGAAGAGAGCTCTTCCGCGTCCTCCATAAATGGCCACGACGAGCAGGATATAGATGACAGGCATCCACCTTTTTTTGCTTTTACTCTTTTTTAACTCTCTTTCACCCCTCTGAGTGTAAATTTTCTGCCTATTTTTAGGACCACTGCAGAAATATCCTTTGAGGGTGGGGAACCCCCTGCGGGCTTCGAGGATCAACACAATGCCTACAATGTTCTTGGTAGGGACAGCCATGGAACCCGTGGTAGCACCTACAGTGCCGTCACCAAGCAGCTTGATGTCGAGGAGCTTGAAATGCTTTTGGAGGCTTACTTTGTGCAGATCGATGGCACCTTGAACAAGCTCTCAACGGTATGCACGCCCCCTTAATCTTGTATTCCTTCTGCTCTATCGGTTTTGTATTCGAGGCCATGGATTGGCAGGAGTTTATCTAACTTTGTTTCATAGGAAAACATGTAATGGGGTGCCATTCATCATTTTTGTCCTTCAAAAACAGGAAGTCGGTTAAGTTGGTCTCCCTTAATGATGAAAAATGTTAAATTCATAGCGGAAAATTTAGTACATGGATTGATTGAGAGGCTTGAGTTAACATTTACAGAAATCTCACATATATGTTAATTGTCATGGACGAATCTTTCTTGACAACCTTTTTTGTGCATTTCAAATTAGTAATCCCTAATACGGACTAGAGATTAAAATGAAACCAGAGCAGAGAGGAAAGGCACAATGGTTGAGATAAAAGGTTTGGTTGATTGAAGCTTGGCCCTATTAGTGGACGGAGAAGAGACTTTTGTTAGTTGTGGAACAGGTAACAGATTTGCATCTTTTATTGACCAACTTTTGTACCCCTTCGCCATCAATGACATCAAACAACCTGAAACGTACTGTTTATAATAGCCTCTAACATCACGCACTAAAATCAGGATCCAGAAGTAAACTTAGCACAGATCAAACCCACAGGAAACTCATCACACTAAAAAACCTATCGAGAAACTCTCAACCTCTCACCTCCTTATCCATGTGCTTTTTATATAAGTAACTTCAACTTGCAGTTAAATTAAACCATTAGACCCAAAGAGACACTATTGTGCTTAGAACCTTGTCAAACCTCCCCCAAAACCAGTCACAATAACCCTTTTTTGCAGGCAAACTAAACCCATTATTTACTGCCATGCTTCTCTGCTATCATTCCCGAAACAGAAAAAAAAAAGGGGGGAAAAGATTATGAATGCCAGTTGGCATTTGCTACCAAAGCACCAATGGACAAACTCCCCAATACACTGCTCCCCTGATAGCCATCACTGGTGATCAGTGGTGGTGACGCTTTATCCGTCATTATCTACTGATACTCGAAACTGGCAACAAACACATCACCCAAAATCAACATTTGCTTCCGACTTCCGATCCAACCTTGACAGTGAACACTTTGGGAACTAAAGTTTAATAGGGTTGGGGACCAATTTGACTGACAAACTAGTCTTTCAAGGCTGTATTTGAAAAGTTCCAGCTTTCGGCGATCACCTTGATGATGGGCCCCTTATCTTTTAGGGTCTAAAATGCTGTTGCATACGTGATTAAAGATGCATGTTATTTCAAACCTTGGTAGCAAACTCTCCTATTGTTTTAAATGTTGGGGACTTGGTCAATATGTTATCTAAGACAGATGAATTATATGTATGGGAGTTTGTCAAATCACGTGGTTGGCAACTTTAGGGTTTAGGTTATGATCTTTGAACATTTCTAATCCAATATGGTTATCTTCTGTAACAATTTCACATGATATTATAGTTTACCAGTTACCTGTAAAATTAAGTGAAAATTGATTTCTCTGTTACGGACTCTTATTGGTTCTTTGTCCTGCCTGATGAAGCTGAGGGAATATGTTGATGACACGGAGGATTACATCAACATCATGCTGGATGACAAACAGAACCATCTCCTCCAAATGGGAGTCATGTTGACCACAGCAACTCTGGTAGTGAGTGCCTTTGTTGTTGTGGCCGGAATTTTCGGCATGAATATTCACATTGAGCTATTTGATCCAGATAAAGCCGGGATGACAGAGTTCCTCTGGACTGTTGGTGGTAGCACTGCAGGGACCATATTCTTGTATGTAGTTGCCATTGCCTGGTGTAAGCAGAAACGCTTACTGGAGTAACTAACTAGGCATCTAATAGTGTTTCATGAAGAAATGTAATGTAATTTGAAAATCACTCTTCATTCATATGCTATAAATTTTAATAGCAGACCATTGCAGTATCTGGCTGCTTCTTGTACTCGTTTGATACTTCAGTTTCAACGGTGTTAGTCATCTTGTACATTATTCCGTGGGTAGCTTTACGTACACTTGTTGTCTTTACAGTAACAGTTTTGCTATTAGCACCAAAATTTCTGAAGTATCCAGATTCTTTTTCTTACATTAATTATAATTTACATTATTTCCCTTCCATTTTAATATATGTCCCTAAATTTTATTTCTTTTATTTGTGAAAACAACATTTCTCTTTCAATGATACTAGGGGTCAGACATGCAGGTTCTACTAGCTGGCCTTTCCTTGTGATTTGTTTTCTACAGGAACATGTCACACTAACAATTATATAAAACAATTTCGTTAAATTGGATTCAGATGTATGACTAATTCAAGGAGCAAGAAATGTTTTGGCAGCTTCCATCCTCAAATCACTCGTCAACTACACAACTGCATAGTTTGGCAGTGCCGCAAAACATTACTTCTAGTTTAAACGCGACCAGAAATTTTCTAGTGTGAAAGAAAAAGATTTGCATATTCTCCTTTTTTTTTAGGTGCATGGTTGAAAAACAGAGAGATAAAAAGAAGAAGAAAAAATGGAAGGGAGGAACTAATAAATGTGATAAAAATTAACATAAGAATGACAAAAAAAATTACCAGTTTTTGGTACTTCACGTTTTTAAATACCTAATTAAGACTTACAAGTTTTTTTTTTTCTCTTTTAATTACGTTTCTGGTGTCCAATTTTTTCTTATAACTTATTAAAATAAAATACAAGTGTTTAAATTTTACGATAGTAGAAGCAACATTTATCATAAGTTTTGTCTTACTTGTATTGACGTGAATGAGTTGAAGTGAAATTATGGTTTTGTTTGTAGCAGCAGGCGAACAGTGAAGTAATTACAGCGATGTCATGATCCAGTGCAGTGTGTCTCCATGAGCTTTGGAAGGTTTTGAAGCCATAAGGGACACTGAACTAGAAAAAATGGATAATTGAGCTTGGTGAGGTAATATTAGATCAACTTGTTTGTTTTATTTTCCTAAGTGGGCCTAAGTCAGCTTGACAATGTTCCACAATAGTTACTTCCCAAACAAGACCTAGGTACTGTTTCATGACAGTAGCTACTCATGTTTTTCACAGTTCATAATCAACTTCTGCACATGTGGTAACACCACCTAAGTTTTGTCTTTGCCTCTTTGGTCACTGCTTTCTACTCCAGAGTTTCTTCGTGCCTTGTTGTAGGTGGAAATGTGCTTCGAGAGTTGAATTTCCTTTATCCAGAGTCCACACGGAGATTGCTTCTTCTATCTGCATAATAAATACATACATAAATAACATTCGAACTCTTATTTGATTAAGTAAACAAATACAAGATCACTCTTAGAGGGGAACATTGCTGCACCGTCATGTGAAGTCCAATGTTGAACAGTAAAATTTTGTTACGAGGTTCCAAAAAGTGCTGCTTTCAACAGACTTCTTCGCAGAGACTTTGGACCAGGTGATTGATCCTGACTTTGACATGTTTCATGTGTCGCTTATTTTCTGAGTCCACAACACAACCTTGTGCTTACTTGGATAAGGTTTACAGTGGATTAGAAAGTAGATGGGAAATATAACAGTGTGAAGTGCAGATATTAGCCATGATTTTGTAGATTTTAGTTTTTACCACTTTAATCACTCACTGTTATTCATCATTTGTCATGCAGAGTGTTTGTCCTGAGAAATGGGAACAGCCAAACTAGATTGGCAATGGAGAGGGAAATAGAAGATGAAGCATGAACCACGTGTTTGAAAGCTATAAAGCCCCTCCTATATCTATATCTCTTCTCTGTGTATAGAGGGAGGGATTTGGTTTGGTTTGGCGGTGGTTGGAAAGGCAGAAATTTTTTTCCCATACTCTTTTGGACTCTTATCCAATTTCATGGAATGCAGCTACGCAGAGACTATCTTCACCTTTAAATTAAATTTCTCTGTCTACAAGTTTATCAGTTTTATTTGTCTTTAGCTTAGCTTTCTCTTCTCTTTTTACCAATTTTTTTATTCCTGACATCATAAATTCTCACCCTCCCTAGATTTTTTAATCACTGACTGGGAAGGAACACATAATTGTGCATGACATCAAGTCCTATGACAGCTTCCAAGCAGACAGAGTTGAAGGGAGCAAAGGTACATATAAAAACATGATATATGATATTTTAAAATTAGGGATCCTTCCAAACGAGATAAAGTTGACATACTAAACCAAATGGGGCATGTTCCTCTGGGTCAGGAAGATCTCAGGCAGGATCTCCTGTGCTTGGAAAAGATTTAAAGATATGCATATCAAATATTCCAACATAAACTTCACCATTTTCCCCTCATCCCTCTACACTCTCCTCATTACCCATACCTCATAACTCACCTTTATCATCTTTTATCCTTTCCGAAAACACTAGAACTTCCACAATAAATACAGCCCTGTCTACACTCTTTCAAATGATTAAACCCTTTTCCTCTCCACTTATATTCACAGACATAACGTAAAGATCCAAATGAAGATTGGAGACATCCTACCTAATCAACTAGGATCTCACGGCATTCATCAAAGTTTGCCGTTTTAAGAGATTTAGTGGACAGCACTACACTTTGTCTCCTTCACTAACAAATTGGACTTTATAAAGAAAACTTGCAATGGGTTTGCTGAATCCATAATTAATTCCATTCGTGATACACGCCGGATTCCTCTCATCGTTACACCCTTCTTTGTATTAATTTGTTGATTTGGGTTCTTCTTTAGCATTTTGAAAAGTGCATGTATGAGTTTTTTCACAGATTTTTCTGAGATTGGAGCATATCAGTCATCTCCAAAAGTATCACTTAAGATGAGTATTATGTGCGTAAGTGAGATGTAAACTACACACAAAGATTGAGGACCACGTTGTCAAACCCGAGATTTCACTGCATAAACAAATTTTGCATTTCCAAGGTAACTCTGCCCCTCTGAATTTTGAACATGGACACAAGTTCCACTCCACTTAAACCTTTACCAGGCATCTGCAACTATAGTCTTTGATGTGAAAAAGTTGTTCGCGTTGGTATGTTATGTTATGTTATACTCGGACGACAAAAACAAAAGTTTGGTCATTTTGTTTTTGGACAATATGCTGTTGAAGAATTAAATATTTGTTTGGCAAAAGTTGCTGGTGCTTCTTTGCTTATATAAATTGAGCATGGGACTTCGTCAAAAACAAAAATTGAGCATGCTTTCATTACACAGAACCTGCCTAACTTATCTACCTTGTGTGCACTATTCTTTGACAAGAAAACTAAATCATCAAAGAAAAAGGAAAAGAAAGGTTTATTTCCAAATTTTCCTTTCGGGTTGTTTATCACTGCATTGAAATATACGATAAAAGAAAACAGAGGAACAGAATCCCTTTTGAGGTCAGCTTCCTTCTACATCATCAATGATTCTGTGCCCTTCATGGATCTTCAGTATCTTCCACCGCACCAAGTTGAATTGCAGAGATATCTATTAGTAGAAACAGAACTGATCTTTATATCATTCCCTCCGTACCATATTTGTTCAGAACAGAATGCAGTGGAGTGGTCACATGATAAATTAAAATACTTCTGGGGGATACAGTCATGAAGATTGGCCAGTGTACAGAAGAAGCATTTGCTTGTTGTTTTCAACTCCATTTTCTGACAGGGATGGTTCTAAAAATCCGAAATGGTGTTGCAACGAGGATCTCTCCTACAAGAACACGAGTATTTTTCTGAGGAGTTGGAATAAAATGTAACCTTGAAAGAATGAATGGAGCCAGCGAAGTACCTCATAATAAGTAGCAGAGAAACCCTGTGAGTAATCGAGCATGCTCTCTGTGGAAGTTTGTTGGTTGGTCACTGTGACATTGTTCTGAAAATTTATCAAGAGCCAAGAAAGTATCATCTATACAGCATACAACTACAACTACAAGATTATTTTTAGTACACGAAACATGATGTAACTAGCTGCAAGCAAGATGAAACTCACCATGGAGAAATCAAAGACAGGAGAGCTAGCAGTGTCATCAAGAAAAGAAGGAAGGTGTTGGTATTCCTTAACCTTCTGCCTCTTTTTACTTCTCTTGCCAAGTTTTGGTGCCTTAGATGCAGAGTAAAAGCTGCCATTATCTTGTGCATCTGGCAGGTGTGGAGGCCCAGAAGAAGCATCAGAGACCATGGACAGGTCCTCTTCCTCAGCCTCCTCCTCCTTCTTGGTTCTCTTGTCTTTGTATTCCTCGTTATCTTCACCATTAAACTGCGAACTTGCATGTGAAAAGGCATTGTGATTCAGCTGGAAAGACTGCTCCAGGTATAGAGTCCAACCAGACTCACACCCGCTGCTGCATTGTGATGATGCCAATGCATTCATCTCCCTTTCCTTGGCTGCTGCAGGTTCTTCCCAAAGGAATGAAATCTAAAAGGGGTAGTAGGTTGGTTATTCACTCACTTAGTCCCGTTTCTACTACTACAAAGGAGGCTCCAATTTATGATGAAGAGAAGAGTGGTAAAAAGGATAAAAAAAAACAAAGAGGGTTAAACAAAGTTTGATGAAACATGGCACTACATGGTGTGGCCTATTATTAACTGCGTGGCAACGTGGCTGTGTAGTTTTGGTTTGGGGTGAGCAACAAGTTGGATAAAGTGTTGGAGAAAACCAAGAGAATCAGACTGAAATCCTAGACTAGTTTTGTCCTCACTCTCCACCCATATGTGCTAAGTGCCAGTTGGGTGGGATATAGAGAGAGAACCACACCCTTCACATGCTAGACAGCGATGCACTGTGTACCCTCTTAACAAAACCAGGTACACGTCCATTTCCCCTTCCACACTGTATGGACACGCATCATTGTTCCAATTTCGGAGAAGATTACTGCTACAACACACATGGTAGTAAAGGGTGGTGGTGTTTGCATTTCAGAACAAAATTACCATTAATTGGAGCAGGTGGTCCAGCCTTAAAAATGAGTTTGATTTAGTGTTCAAATTTGGAAAGGAAATAACGCTGTTCTGGACATAAACAGCACACATTATTTATGATCATTGTGCCCCTTTTTTCCTTTTCTGTGCCCATCATGTGTGACGACGACTAAAGAATCACTCAACGGAAACATCACCCTCTTTTATAGTTTGTACTGTCATTTGTTTAGATTTCTGCAGAGCAAAATGTGCGGGTTGTTTTTTCATGTCAGTCTCATTCTCAAATGAGAAAAAAAAACTCTTTTTTTTTGTTCTACTGCGAAGAGATTCTGTCACTGTGCATGCAAAGAGAGAAAAATAAAGATGGGTTTGGCAGAAGTAAGACAATGGAGACTGTAAAATTTTTGGGGCACAGTGCAGTTGACTGGGATTTTATGAATCCACATGCGATCACATTCACCATCCTCTTCTCTTCTTTTCAAGAATTTACTCTACTAGGATTCACTCAACCATGTGGGCACGTGTGCATAATATTCATATGCGGGCTTCCACATATTCAAACACATGTCTCCACGTGCACACGCACTTTTATCTAAATCCCTCTTCCTTGCTTTTTCTTTTCAATTTTAATCTCTAAAATTCTTTTTTGCAGCAAACTGCAAGGATAAAGTCACCAACACTTCTTTAAAAATTTAAATAAAACTCATTAGATTTATTTCCTTTGATCAGAAAAACATAAACAATATTTTACGAACTCCAACCCTCGTGAGAGAATATTTTGGTTGGCTAATTGGGTTAATAAATAAACTCTATTAAGAATATTTCAATCTTGTTTTTTTTTTAAATAACAAAATCATGTCTTAGTAAAGATTACACTAGTTGAACACCAAATTAAAATTTTGAGTTTGATGACCACGAGTGCAAACTTTTAGCTATCAACTAACTAAAAAAATTAGGTTAAATTATTTTTTTTCCCTCTATTTATCATGAAATTTTAGTTTGGTTCTCAAGTTTTCGTTATTTCAATCTGGTCCTCATTTTCTTAAAAATGACTCAATTTTGGTTCTCACCGTTAGTTTGACCAGACAATGTTAAAGTCAACGCCACGTGTCAATTTCTGTTTTTTTTTTTACTTTTTTTTTATTTTTTACACATGTCACTTCATAGTTGTGTCACGTGTCAAAAAATTTTGACACGTGACACAATTGTGAAGTGACACGTGTAAAAAATTCAAAAAAAAATTCAAAAATTTTAAAAAAAAAACTAGAAATTGACATGTCACATTACTTTAATATCGTCTGGTCAAAATTAACGGTGAGGACTAAATTGAGTCATTTTTAAGAAAATGATGACCAAATTTAGACAACGAAAAACTTGAAGACCAAACTGAAATTTCATGACAAATAAAAGAATCAAAAGAGTAATTTAACAAAAAAATTATTATTATGATTCATAAGGTAAGTATTGTAAAAATTGATTTTTTTTTGTATTAATTATCATAAAAAAGAACAATTTTTTTAAAAAAATAAGCTCTGATTTTGGGTTAGAATATTTATGGAGAAGTGACTGGGCAATAAAGAAATATTGTGTGAAAATAGTTTGGATGGAATGAGGCATGATTCTTTGTAATCTTAAAAGGTGTTGTGCACGTGTTGACGGTCAAATTAGAGTACTCCTAAGGCCTAATATTTGTTTAAAATGTTTAATCACTTCATAAACACAGTTACACTAACAAACCCTTTCATGCAAATGTTTTTACAAACAATATTTTTTTCTTCCTGAACTCCCATTATTTCCATTATTACTGATTGCACCCGTAAAATAATAGAAAAAGACTAAAATACTCTTTCCACAACAGTACACCGTTACCGTTGTAGAAAAATGTTTGTTCCAAAAAAAACTCATTCATCATGCATGTCATGTGTTAGATAGTTTGTTTTGAAAACTTATTCTGAAAGACATCACACGTGTTCCAAAAAACTTAATCTGAAAGTCTTACAAATTGTGTGTTATCTGATATGGGCCATTAAGCCCAATCCTATATCCACCCAGCCCAAGATGGAGAATTATGCAAAACTTTTTTTTTTTCCTTGCTTGATTGTTTTTGAACTTGTTAGTTGTGTTTCTTTTTTCTTTCCAACAATAATGAAGTATACACCTTGTTGGGTATGAAATTGAAAATGGACTCTATTTGGCATTTGTGATATGCAAAACATAAGAATTTTTTGGGGTTTCTTCCACGAGTAAGAATAAGGTTTGGTTATTTGCTTTTAGGGATGGCAATTCGGGTCGGGCTAGTTCACAGGCCTGCACAAAAAAAATACGGGATAGGTTGGGATGTTGAACTCACTGACCCGCAATGGCCCGTCCCATGAGCTCGCAATCCACGCGGGCCCGTTTATAAAATTACATGTTCTCATTTTTTTAGTTTTCACATCATTCATCATGTTGTTTCTTTAAGTTCCTTTTATTTTTATTATTGTTATTTTGTTTATGTATAATCATTGTATATAAGACAATGATTTTAATTTTTGTATATGGAATATCTTTTTATGCATTTTTAAGTAGATGTTTTGTAAGGTGACATGTTGCTATTGTATTTTAGTTATAATCTTCGTTGTTATTTTTATTGTCTTTGATTAGGTAAACTAATTGGAATTATTTTGATAGAAAATGAATATCAATTATTATTATGAAAAACTAAAAAAAATAAAATTTGCTCAACAAAAAAAAAAATATTTTACTCATCACAAATGCGGGCCAGCCCGCAGACCAATCCACAAGATGGAACAGGTCAGAAAAGTGAACCCGAAATTAAACTATGGGACGGACCAACCCGATCTGCACTTTGCAGACCAAAACGTGAACGGACCAAAATGGACCGAACTAATCTGCTTTGCCATCTAATTGTTTTGCGATCGGAAAAAGATAGATAAGTGAAGAGAAGAATTATTTTGGCATTTCAAATTCAATAATGGAAGTTTCAATTTGGTGCACATGGCCAAGCTAACAATCTCGCTGTGACAGCCTACAAAAACACTATTCCACTTCCAATCATTATTCTGCCAATATGTTTCCATTTCTTCATTCATAACCATGTCTTTGCATTCCACTTCTCCAGCAAAGTATGAATATACCAGAGTTAATTTCATGTCTTTTGGTATCAAAAACTTTTAAATTAGTTTAACGATAATGTAATGTACATTCGTTTTATCATCAATTAATTACAAATTACTTTTGGTTTGAGTTTTAATTTATAAAAGTTAATAATTATTGTGAAGACCTAGTATACGGGTATTTATAATAAAATTATATAAGTATATCTTATTAATAAAAACAAACTAAATTATAAATAGATTTTTATTATAAAGAGTTTGTTTATTTATAAAATGTAAAGCTGTTAAAACGGGTAACCTAGCTCGATTCGGTACGACCCACCACGGGTTAATGATTTAATGAGCTAACTCAATTTGGTTCACTTTTTAGCGAGCCAACAAATTTTGAACCTGGTCTGGCCCAGCACAGGTTGATGGGTTAAACGGATTGACTCACGGGTTCACTTAATTAAAAAAATATAATTTTTTTTTCGGTCAAAACTAAATTGTAATTCTAATTAAAATCTAAAATAAACTTTAATACAATCTAAATACAAACCAAAATAAAAAAATACAAATTATTTATGTGTTAGATAAAAAAAAACTAACATGACCCAAATATAAAACTCAACTTAATACAAAAAATAAAAAATACTTGTGTGACCCCTTTATCTGCGGGTTGGTTTACTAAACCTGGCTCACTACGGGTTCAACTCGGATGAATCAAATTCTAGATGAGCCGGGTCAAAAATTAATCCGTATTGAAATTTGTAAAAGAAATTTAACCTAATCCGTGATGAACTAGATTAACTCATTGATTTCAACCCATTTTAATAAAATGACTTATATTCTGATTATTCTAACTCTGCTGAGGATTTGATTTACATAAACAAAAATATTTAGAGCAAGAGTTAAAAGAGATCATCACGTGAGTTTAACTTCAAGGTTAAACTTACATATTATATTATGGGTTCGAGATATGTACATGAGATAGATGAAAAAGAAAGATCTTAAAAATAGGAGCATAGTATAGCAGGGACATAGTCCTAAAACATAGTCAATGTACACCGAGTCTTTCGAAGGTTTTGTTAAGTTATGATGTCTGAAAAGTTAAATATGTGATTTGATATGGTTAATGGCGGAATAAACTACTAATTGTTAAATGAAAGATAATATATTTATAATTATATGATAAATCTTTTATTACGAGAGACTATGTATAATACAGTTTCTATATGTTTTATACAAGTCTATAAATTTTATGTTACGTTTTAATACCAAATATGTATAAGCTCGGTTATATATTATATATTATATATTATATATTATATATTATAGTACATGGAAAGTTGGGTTGTTACGATTATGATAGATAATAAATTCACACGTATTTACCGCATTTAAACAGTAACAATATGAGTGTAGAGTGATAAAAAAAGTAAGATTAGGAATTGTAAATTAAGAATTAATAAAAGAAAGTAGTGATTTGGTGTGTGCAGAGGTGTTTTACAGAGTGTATATAAAGTGAGAAAATGCAAAAAATAATTTATTGGGTGTACGGAGATATACCCCAATCCTTGTTCTCTCTGATTCATTCTTTCATTCGTTCATCCAATCATCTCATTCCGATCTTCATTACACCGCAACCCAATGAGTTATTACAATCCGAATCAGCAACCACCCGTCGGAGTTCCACCGCCGCAAGGTTCCTCCTCCATTCCGATTCATTTTCATTATTGTTCTTGTTCACATTCTTGTTCTTTTCTTTCTCAGGTTATCCGCCGGAGGGTTACGGAAAGGAAGGATATCCACCGCCGGGATACCCGCCGCCGGGATACCCGCCTCCCGGATATCCCCCGCAGCAAGGATATCCCCCACAGCAAGCCTATCCCCCACAAGGCTATCCTCCGCCGCCCTACCCCGCCCAGGGCTACCCTCCGCCGCCCTACGCTCCTCAATACGCTCCGCCTCCGCCCCCGCGGCAACAAAATTCACAGAGCTCTGGTTGTTTGGAAGGCTGGTGCGTCTCTCTCTCTCTCTCTCAATCTCTCTAATTTCGATCGCTGAGTCAGATCCGATCCGGCTCTTTCCGAGTTGACTCGGTGACCGTTGCCGGCGCAACGTTAGACATAATTAGCTATTGTGCGCTCTATTCGTAACTGCTTCTTTACATTATTTTCTTGGAGACTCCGTATTACTGGACCTGTTCTTTGCGTGGACCCACTGTTTGAATAAAATACTGTTATTCACATAACAAATTTTGAATTACGGGATTTGAATTTGACATGTTTTTTTATTAGTGTTTGTTTTTCATATTTAGCAGTGAGAAATGGCACATGCCATGGCACTGCATTGTTGTGTGCTGATATTGATTTTGTGGAATTTGTGAATTGTGCAGTTTGGCTGCTCTCTGCTGCTGCTGCCTATTGGATGCGTGCTTCTGAGATGACATTTGTTTTGCACAAACTGAACTCGATGAAGTTTGTTTCAGCATTGAACTCGATTAAATTTCTCTCTTTTTTCTCTCTTTTCTTTGCTTTACCTTGTCCCTTGTTCACTTTTTTTACTTTTTGTTAAATAATATGATCTTCTATTTTCTTCCAAACCTCAAACTGCTTCATTCACATGGTTTTATTGCTAAGAAAGTTATACCTTCATGCTCCTTCTCCCCCCAAACCATCAAAACATAAACAACGAATGCACTGTAATTACTTCAATTGGAATTTTTCATTAATATACATACACCCCATAGGTTATATTGTCTGAAGTCATGTCAAAAGTAAAATTGTTTGATTCTTTATGTTGTTGCAAATGCAACAAGACAGGTTTTTCTAATTTATGTTCGGGTATGTATGTTTTAAATAGATTTTACTTTCCAAGACATATTAATGGTGAATTGTTGTCTTGGATTTTATTCAATTTCGACAGGTTTAAACTCTTGGTGGGTAATAAGTCTATTCCCACAACTATAGGTTCCTCCCCTACTTTATAAAATGGTTATAGTGAAACTGTATTGGGTTTGTCAAATAGTTCAAGTGTGTGAATGAAGTGATGTAATTAGTCTGTTTATTTTTAATGACATTTATTAGATTTTTTTATTTGTTCTAAATTTTAATATTTTTTTTACAAGTGTAATTGTTTTACTAATTTACATATAAATGATTAATATGCATTTACTGTTGAATAAAAATGAAACAAAATACAATAGAAAATTTCAAAACCATTCATTACAAACGAAGAAAATTACGTTTTCTTTATTTGGATATTAAATTCTTGTAGGACAATGTTACTATAATTCTAATTTTTTTTTTATTTCCATCGTAGTATAATTTTCCATTGATTGAAATATTTTAAATGAAAAAATAAATGATAAAACAAATATGACCGCTACCACATTATATGCACTCTATGGTAAACACGTTCACTGAGAACCACTAATTATTTTTATAGGTTTATAAATACTACTTAGAGATATCAAATTTATCAGAGATAAGACTAAATTGCAACGTAACGTATAAGTGACGATACATCTTTTTTAATAGGTCAATTTTGTAGAATTGAGATAAATTTAATATATTGTCTATAATATTAGAGTCATTCAGAGTAACCTAGTTGTAATTTAAACTTAGTATATTATTATGAGACTTTTATGACGTTTTTAAAGAGAGAAAGTATATTAAAAATCTTACATCAATTAATTATAAAGAAAAACTATAATGCAAGCGAAAACAAATATTTCATTGTACTGTTGAGAAAATTTAATTATAGTTTCTCAAATCAATACCTAAGTATATCTTCATGATTCAACAACAACTAACATAATTTAAACTCAAAATGGTATATTAAAAGAAAACTGGATTCTTGTCTTAGTAGAACTCTATACATTTTATAGTAAAACATGCGTGACTAATTAGTGTAGCAACCGATACTAATACTTCTTTCAAATGTGACTTTTTGTTAACTCCAAGTACTATTTAAGTTGATTATATATTAATTAATTGGTAGTTCACTTAAGAAAAGTTTTAGCAATACAATTAAAACATATTTTTTTAATATATAATCTTTTACTATTGGATGATTTTTTTTATTGTAAACTATAAATCTATATGCACAAAACTTATTAAAAAAGTCATGCAGCTAAAAAATAAATAATCTATTATGCATTTTAATTAATGGTTAAAAATATTATTAAAAGATGTGTTAAATAACACGTTGACTTTTTTTTTTTTTAAGATTTGTGTAATATATGAATGGAGAATTTAAGTGAAACATATGTTATATTTAAATTATAACTCAACATATTAGATAGGATAACATTATAAGTCATAAGAGGAAAAATTATATGAAAAAGTATTATTATTATTATTATTATTATTATTATTATTATTTTAAATAAACATTACAGAAAACGAGAGCTTAAGTTTATCTCATGAAAATTATGTTGGCACCAGACATATTCTTTAATATACATTGAAATGTGAATATTTATCTTACATATAAAATTTTAAAGATTTTGCAAGTTCTTTAAAGCATCCCATTACATGTTACAAAATCTTGTATAAATTGTCTTCCTTTCGGTTTTTACCCAAAGAAAAGAAGAGAAAGTTTACTGTGGAAACGGAAAAGAGTCACCGTCGTTGCTCTTTTCTTGAGTTTCCAGTAAACAAGTTCGTAAATAAAATAAAATAGATTAAGATTATTTTAATCGCCTTGGTTACTAATTCTTTTGGTATCGCCTTCCCTTTCCCATTTGTTACGAAATCCTTTCACCGAAGTTGGTAGAATTTCAGAAACCATTCGAATTCGCTGAGCTTTATCGGCGATTTGAAGACCCTTCGTTTCAATTTTATCTCGCTTTTTCAATTCCAGGTCATCTCCATGCTCTCATCATTCATACTTTTTAGTTTATTGTTATCCGTGTACAGATTATTTTGTTACTATTTGGAATTGATTTTTTACAATAAGGTTGGTTTTGTTTTTTGGGATTGGGAGTACAAGGATTGTGCTTCTTCATTAGATTTCTGTTTTCGGAGGAAATTAACCCAATTCATGTTATTGACACTCACACCTGGTTTTTTGGCCTCTTTTTACCCCTCTTATGGAGTAATTTGCAGAATTTTCAAGAAATAGAACTCTTCTTTTGGTGCATTTTTTGTAGTATAGGATCCGTCATCCGTCCTATAATTGCGTGGTGAAATTTTGCTGTTTTTGTTCATTCTGATATACTTTTCGACTTAAACGACACGTAATAGGAAGCATTATACAAACTCATTAGTTCTTCATTTGAGTATAAAAGGCTTAGTGGAGTTAGCTTTTGAACTGCAATCTTAGTGCTTCGAATTTGTCTTATTCTCTTTGTGAATCTTTTGCGCTTCATTCGATGGTATGATCTTCGAACTTTGGGTTTGACAGTAATTGAGCTTTCAACTTTTGTTGATTTAATGGTTTTTTCCCCCAGAATGGCAGAGAGTTCAGATGACGAATCATTGTTGGCTCGCATAGAACAACTGGAACGGGGTATGTGCATTTTTTATTGTACATGTTACTTTAACTCTCTTACAACGGGTCGTTTTAGGTTTAGTAAGAACACTAGACTGATGTTGATTTGATTAAACTGTTGTCTCCTGTAAAATTTTATCTGGCATTGAAGTCATTGAACTTACACAGTATATAATTTTGTAGAGCGTGATGAATTACACAAGGATATCGAACAGTTATGCATGCAGCAAGCTGGGCCTGGATATCTTGCTGTAGCTACCCGAATGCATTTTCAACGGTATCTGTTTATTTTCCTATTCTTAAGGCAATCTACATCCAATGATTACATGTTGTCTTAATGCCAACAAAGAGTATCTATTATATTCAATTCTATGCCCAATTAGGACAGCTGGATTGGAGCAGGAGATTGAGAGTTTGAAAAAGAAGTTGGCCGCTTGCTCAAGAGACAATCTAAATCTGCAAGAGGAGCTTTCTGAGGCATACAGAATTAAAGTGAGTTACTGAATATTTTGACTTTGTGGCGTAAAATTCCTTATATTTTGTTTACATATTTACTTTACTATATTCAGGGTCAACTTGCAGATCTGCACAACGCTGAGGTTTCGAAGGTCTCTCTCTTTCTCCTCACCCGTTGTTCTTCATTTTGTTTTACACTCTAGCATTGAGATTGCATGAGGAATTGCTGTCCAGCTTTAGCAACCTGTGGAGAGTTGCTGGATGCGAAATTACAAACTGATTACATTTATTTGTCTGAGTTTTTTTTACACTTAGTTGAAAGTCTTATAATGGATTATGGTGAGAACATGATGGCGAACATTCTTAATCCAATTTATAAATTGATTGTGATCATGCTATAGTTTCTTGAAAGAGTTAACATGTTCTTACTGATGTGACTTGTGAGGTTGATGGTTTTGGTTTGTACTTTGACTGAGTTGTCCATGAGGAATAGTGTTACTAGTGACTTCAAATTTAATGTTCAGAACATGGAAGCTGAGAAGCAGGTAAAATTTTTCCAAGGTTGTATGGCTACTGCTTTCGCTGAAAGGGATCAAGCAATAATTGAGGTTACAATATTGTCTGTTTTCCTTAAAGAATATCGTTTTTAGTACTTCGTAGTTTTTTTGTGGTTGATAATCTCAAAATTCCTTTATATTAACAGGCTGAAAAGGCCAAAGAAAAGGAGGAGACAGTGTTGCAACAAATACATGGCATCCACCAGAGGTATCTCAATCTTTGTGTCATTTTAGTGCTTACACATCAATAAAGATAGGTGGCTTAGGATGTCTGAGAAAAGATCCTGTTTTTATTTTATGTAAATATACGGTGATGATGCACTTGTTGCTTGATTATGTTTGGTGTAACATTTTGAGATCCACCCAAGAATTATAACAACCATTCTTAATAGAAGAAACTTGTTTTACTTTTTCTCACCTATGGTTTTCCATTTTAAATGATTTATTCATCTTACATGGCAAATTTGGTATGTTGTATTTTCATATATTCTACATTTATTTCAGTTGAAACTGTTGTTGTATGTTGCTAGTGTGTCTGTTCTCTTTATATGGAGGGCCTTATTTTCTGTAAGGTAATTTGCTAAACAAGATTGAAAGGTTAAAACTTATGTGCCTATTATATGATTACCTACCTATACCTCTGTTCTGTATGATCTTGTTTTCTATGACATGTAGGATATGTTTACGTGGGAAAACAATTTTTATTTTACTTGCAACCTATGTTTAACACAGGGTAGAGGAGCTCACCGCAGATTGTCTTAAACTAAAGGAATTTAATGATGCTCTGCAGATTGATCAAGCAGTACATATGAAGCAAAATGAAAACTTCAAGAAAGTAGTGTTCTCGCTCTCCCTCCTCCCTCCTCTGTGACTCTATCTTTCATTTTTTATTTCCTTTGTTAGTCAGTACAAAGCTTATCCAATGGTTTCTTAGGATACAAAACTAATACTTGAAAAAGAGTTATCCTGCATATATCCTATCAAGTTCTTCAATATACAATTTATAATAACACATTTGTTTTGGCATTTAATGGATCTTAAATACATGACTCAACTTTGGTTCTCTCTCTGTATGTTTTTATGAATTTCAGGTAATTAATAAGTTCTTTCAGATCAGGCAACATTCTGTGAAGGAATTTGAAGATACAAGTTGGGATGAGAAATGTGCATGTCTTTTGGGTGACCCTGAGGAGGCTTGGAGTTTCAATGATGCTTCCACCTCTAAATACGTTGTAAGATTTCAAAAACCATTGTTATATTCTCTTTCCTTGATTATCAGATGATGTGTTCGTTATGTTATGCTGGTTGTTCAGTATGCTATCCAGCATGACTTGCTATAACTCACCACATCCTTTGGAACGTAGTTTGATTTGGCATGCTATTTACTTATGTGATAACAGTTGACTGTTGTTACATAGGTGATTACTGTATTGAGATTATATACTCTGCACATTTTGTGAATAACACTTTCTCAGACAGAGTGCATTAGAAGAACAGCTGGAGAGACTTAGGAATTCCATGGAATATCTTCAAAATAAACTGAGGGTGGTATGATCTAATTATCTTTGTTATCAGCTTATTGCTGTCTAGGCAACCCTAATTTTCAATTATCAGTTATTTCTTACTCTGTTTTGGATGCTTTAGGGCTTGGAAATTGAAAATCACTTGAAGAAGAGAGTCAACGTACTGGAAAAGAACCAAGTGAGTACTTTTAAAATTTGGAATCAAAATGTCATTTTAATACATCTGTTTATTCTGGGATTCTGATGACTTATTTGCAGATTTCTATGGACAAAGTGGTTCAGAACGGCATAGCAGACTTGAAACATTGTCATTCTAAGTGTAGGGATGAAATTAAGAACTTACTTGGTGATGGAGAATCCATTATTAAATCCATAACCAATGTGATTGATGAAAAAATCCAGAGTTTTGATCTGAGTACCGTACCAAATTTGACCCTTCAAAGAGATGCAGAACTAGAAGAATCTGAAGGTGTTGATATACATATAAGTCCTCAAGCTAAACCTATCTCTGAGTACAAGGTTTGGAACTCCATGCTAATACTGAATCCCTTTTACAAAAGCGATAGCTCACTTTTGTTTATAGCAAATAGTGCACTTGTAGAAATACGATACTTGTAGATCTATAGATAGTGCATAGTGTAGTAAAGGAATATGATTTATTTTATATACGGACATACACATGCTTTTCTTTAATATTTTCATGGTTGAGAATTAAAAATATTATAGTATTACACTTGCAATTACAAATTAAAACAGTGGACTAAAAAGAAGAGATGTAGATAGAAAAGAATGACATAAAAACCTAAGAAAATGAGTTTTTCAATCAGTTCAGTAGTTGTCAAGCTGAAATTGGGCTAGTCACTTTCAATGGCAATGTGACCAGCCCAATCATGTGTAAGTTTTATGGCAGATGTAATACTCTCATGCTCACCTGATTACTTCCAAGCTGAAATCAAGCCAGCCTTATAACAAAGAATGCAGTGGGTTTTCCTACAGCTTTTACAAAATAATCTGTTTTTTAATACAATAAAGAAGTTCATGAGTTTTTATTTTTAAATTGAAATGCGTTAATTATGATGGTATAATAATGGCAGTGCTCTTATAAAAGTAGCAACAAATATATCTTAACTTGGTCGAGTTTACAGTCTGTCTTCATTTTATTGATATTTGTTGATAGTTACAAGATGCAAGACTAGGTATTCATTAATTTTTTTATTACTCTTTCACAGAGGAACAGTCCTTGGGCACTGTCAGTGGGTGCTAGTTTAGAAGGTGATGCATCAAATGTTTTAGCAATGGCATTGCAACAGAAGGTATTTTTGTCATCTTCACGTTTATTAAACATATTGTGTATTTACTTTCTCTTTTTCTGATCGCTAATCAAGATATTTGTGCTTCCAACTTCTTCCGATCTTGCTCCCTGATATTTACCATGTTTTATATTTCAGGTTGATGCATTATTGCTTTTATCACAGCAGGAAGAGAGACATCTACTGGAGAGCAATGTGAATTCAGCCCTACAAGGAAAAATTGAAGAACTTCAGAGGAACTTGTTGCAGGTACTTGTCTGTAACACTTGGAACACTTGAATTACTGACATTCCAGTAGCTTGGTTCTAATAGAGTCTAGAAAATGCTTTATGGTTGTGTTTAGTGTACCATATAGGCTATCTGGTCTGAGAAGAATGTTAGTTGTTTGTTTGCACTATCTGAGTTTATATTTAACTCAACTTCATAAAATCGGTTTCCAAAGCCAACTTAAACTCATCCAGGGATTATTGGTTACTATATTCTTTTCTTTTCTTTTTTTGTAATTTTTTATTCGTAGTTTTCATGAATGAAGCTATGTTATGTTCCTCTTCAAGATATGTAAATAGTATGGTAGAAATAACTTTTGTGCCTCTAACTATAGTGTTGAAGCAATAAAATTTTAGAATCACGTGTACAAAGATCGTTGGTATTATTTACTGTTCACAAATAGCTTTTTACTTGGAAGTTTTTTTTTTTTTTTTAAACTTCAGGTTACTAATGAAAAGGTGAAAGCTCTCATGGAATTGGCTCAATTGAAGCAGGAGTATCAATTACTTTTGGAGTATGATTACTTTAATGATGACAGTTGCTTATTCAATCATTTTTGCATCACTGTATATTTTTACGCAGTTTCCCTGTTATTTTGTAGTGAATTTTTTCCAAAGCATATCTGTCTTCTTCAAAAAATATGTCCATTGAAAAGAAAATAGTATTTTTATACTTCTGGTTCTTGTGTTATTTTACTATTTTAAAGGATAAAGTTGCACTAACATGCTTTGCTGTCTATACTATTTTTCGTACATGTATCTTATAAGGTAGTATTTGACTTACATTTTTTGTACTTTCCCGATCCTTTAAAATATAAGTCCTCTGATTAATTTCTGTGAAGGTTCTATTATTGGGCCTTTTGTTCGTTGGTAAAAGTTATGTCTCGGCTTCTCCATTTAATGAAAGGAGACTAACAAAAGAGTTGGGCAAAATACTACACAAGTAAATGAATTTGATTGTCTTCAACTCTTCAAGCTTAGCAGATGGACATCATGCGAATAACTTATATGCAACACCAGTATACTATTTTCATTTTTCAGGTTTAAAAGTAACACTAGTTATCTTTATGATACTGAAGTATGAAGCTCAAAGGCGTGCTTTCTTTTTTATTTCCCTGAAACTTATTGTTTTAAACTACAGTAGCAACCACCACCTTATTTCTATAGAAATTACAAAGTCTTCATGAGTCTAATTGGCTTTGATTGCCCTTCATATACCCTACTTTTCTCTTCTGGTACGCTGTTGGTGTTTCTTTTCAGTCTTGATAATTTTATAAAAGTTAGATTTATTGTATTGCACGCAAACAAAGTAATAGAATATATTTATGCAACAATAAGAGTTCAGCCATGTCGCTTCCTTTAATCTTATTTTTATGTCTTACTATTTTTTTTTACAAGCAATTGGATTCTTCATCATTCATCAGCTATCAGTTGAATTTTATCCCACTCTAGTTGTGTTTCCTTCTCCTGCTACTTCAAAAGATTCTCCTTTAATGTGGAATGTCATTTTTTTGTTTCTAACGCATGTGCAGAAAATTGGGTAATGAACCTAATCAAGAGAAAGGTGTAGTCAACACTGGAGACAGAAAGCTTGTTACTCGTGAAAGAGATGGAACTTTAAAGAACTTACTGAAGAAATCCTATTTGAGACGATGGATTGCCCCCCTGGATGTTAGTGGAAATGAAGTTGACTGTAGTTCAAATAATGAAGGGAAAACTTTCAATCATCAATCTAGCGGCAGTATAGATTTCGCAAGGCATGAAATTTGTGTTTTCTGATTTTATTCCATTAATGGATGATTGTGGCTAGACTTACGTTTTTTGGGTAATTAAAATTTTATGGTAGAGGGATGATACCCTCAGTCCAAGGTACAATTACAAAAAGCCTTTCATTACTTCAGAGAACTTACATTTAATTCACCCCAACGAGATAAGTAGGGTCTTAGACTTTGGTTTGTCAAACACAAGATTTTGCCTTACTCCACTAAAATTAATCCCTTCGGGTTCTGGATAGTTTAAACTTTAAACCATGTCAATCTCATCTATTTTGAGATAGCATTACGTGTGTTGTTACTTTTCAGCCTTCTGTTTACTTACATAGTTTACTTGTGTGTAGCAGAATGAAGATTGAAAATGCAACTCTTAAGGAAAGCATGGAAAGCATGGAACATTTAACTTCATCAATTCATAGGCTTCGTCTCTCTCTTTCAAAGGTATCATACTGTTTTGTTTCACAACTGTTAAAATTTTGATATTTGAGAGAGATCAGGGAAAGAGGGGACTTCACGTTGAGATTGCATTTTTTTGGGTCACAAAGGGAAATTGTTCAACTTAAGCTCTCTTTTAACATGGATTAACCAGAAACCATACCCTGTTTACTTTTTGAAACTTGAAAGCTAAAATGTATTGACATGGTTTTTAGGCCAAGGATTGTGTGACTTCGGAAGGTACAATTTCTGGTGTTTCAGAAATCCTTAGTGACGTAATTCATGAAGCAGAACTTTTGAGGACTGCTCTTGGCAGCTCCTTGCCAACCAGCTGGCCTGTTGAGGCAGATATTAGTTACATTGGATACAGCGTGGGCACTGACAGGGGAGATCACGAAGGCAGTGATGAAAAGATGGATACTGTTTCTGCTGCAGGGCTTGAAATGGTTGAGCTTTTGATTTTTTCGGCTCAGATTTTGAGGGACTTGCAAACCAAGATAGTATTGGTTCCTGGTATAAAAGTTCTATGAACAGCTCTGTCTGTGATAATATAAGTCATCTTAGGTGCTTTGTATATTCGGCTGGTAGTTGAAACCTGTCCTGCTTTGATCCTGCAGGGTCATGAATCCTGTTGTGTTTATAACTCATGCACCTGCACTTTTCCTTGCCCCTAAGCCTAAGATTAGTCGCATGCCAATTGTTTTGCGACTATTTCACTACTCATGGTTTCTATGACTGCATTCATTCCATTATATTGTGCTTTTGAAGATTGTTGTACTTTATTAACGTATCATGTGTTGAGTTTAACCTGATTCCATCAGCAAGAGAAAAATTCTATTATTTTTCAATTATACCTCCACGTAAATTTAAACCACATATGAAGGGTAAGAACAACTTCAAGAGAGGCAAGGATGAGCCTGGATTCCGTCAATTCATACAGAAGATTCTCAAAAATAGAAGAACCAAAATATATATTTGAAGGTGGATTGGAATTATTGAGAAGTTGAATTCAAATCAATATGAACTAACGCTTTTATCATGTTTTAGTTAGTTGTTATGAGACGTGGTTGCATTATCCTTCTGCAGAGAACTCGAGAAGATAGATAAGTATTATATTCTACCATTTTATTCTAGTATAACTTTTCCATTATGGAGAAGTTGAGTTTGGATCAATACATATCACTTTAAGATTACCAATTTAATTACTTAAAGTTTGAAGTGTTGTTGGTTTGATAGCTTCATCAATAATAATTTCATACCGATGAACTTTTGAAAATTATTGTCATGGATATAAGTAATTTTGTTAATGAGATTTTTTTAATAGAAATATAAATCATTTTATGCTAGGAGAAATAATCACAGTGAATGAACCAACAATTTTTCTTAAATGAAATCTAAAGTCATGAAATAAATCTTAAATCTCAATACACCATCACAATGTTACCTCATTACTATTACTGTATCATTACCATAAATACAAGGCTTAATTCTCACTATACTATCATCAGGCACCATAATACATCCACCAACCAAAATAAATCATTTTTTTTGTGATTTCATAAATTCAAACCCTAAATTATTCAAAAACACATTTACAAGCATTCAAGTCTCGCTTTGTATCACACCAGCCTAAAACCAGATACATAGGAGTGAAAAATGTGTCTCTGTAACATTTAAATTGTTTAAATATTGATGTAAACTTTTGTTAACAATTATACCAATGAAATAACTCAGATGGAGGACAAAAAAAAAATTCATAGCTCCGATTCGCTTGACATAATTCCTTAGTGACCAATTGGCCAACGTTTCAATTTTTTAAAGTCCAAATCAAATTGTTTTATGAAAACTTTTTCAACTATTTGATACTTCATTAAATAAATTTTATTTATCGCATATATTTTCAAAGGATTATTGAGTCAATATTAAAATATTTGAAATTAAATTAATGAAATTTAAAATGTTTTAACCAGTTCATGTTGTGTTTTTAGTGGGATAGAAATTTGGCGAGAAGTGAGCGCGAAGTGGAAGGCGATGGAGGGAAACGAAGGCGCAGCGAATGGTGATGGCGATGGCGATGGCGGCGATCGTCCATGGCAATCTTACCACACTGTTTACACAACCGCTAAAGCAGGTGTCATGCCCCTCTTTTCTTTTCTTCTCTTTAATTCACTCTCACAAACACTTATTTCGCTCCTTTTCCTCTGAATTTCACATTTGAATTAAATGGATACTATTGCTCTGTTATTGCCTATTGTTAAGGAATGGAAGGGGTTGACAAGGAGAAAGTTCAGAGAGTAGTTTACGAAATGAGTAAAGGATCCAAATATTTTCAAAACGAGGAACGCAAGGAGGCTTTTATTAACCAGAAAATTCAGAACTTGCGAATTCAGTGTGCTAAGCTCACACAAGCAGACCTGGCCCACTATCGTAAGGTAATATAATGAAATCATCTCACACTTGTTACCCGATTCTCTTTTTTCCATCAAATTCCCATTTTGCTAGTTCCCTTTCTTTAAAGGAGAGGTCATTAAATTTTAATGCTTTTAACACATATTAGTTTAATGTATCAGTTTTTATTATTACAGGTGGCTGATAGAAGAATTGTTGAGCTAGAAGCTTCGCGTGATCTTTCGAGGATTTGGTTACATGTAGATATGGATGCTTTCTATGCTGCAGTGGAGACTTTAAGTAACCCTACATTACAGGGCAAGCCAATGGCTGTTGGGAGCATGTCCATGATATCTACTGCCAACTATGAGGTTTACTTTCTCAATGCATAATAATCTTGATATATATATTTTTTTCACTATTTTAGTATCTGAAATGATCTGGTGGATGTTTGAAAAATTAATCTGCATGAACTCCACTGAATTATGAAATTCCTGATACTTATCTGGTCTTTACCCAGGCCCGAAAATTTGGGGTTCGTGCTGCCATGCCTGGGTTCATTGCACGTAAGCTATGTCCAGAATTAATCTTTGTTCCAACAGATTTCAAGAAGTATACTTACTATAGTGATTTGACTAGAAAAGGTATTATTCTTTTTGTGATTAATTTTGTAACTTTTTCTTTTAATTATTGATGCTAGCTTGATATAAATTTATTATTGTTAGTTTTCCGGATATACGACCCCAATTTCATTGCTGGTAGCCTGGACGAAGCATACCTTGATATAACTGAAGTTTGCAAAGAAAGGAATGTCAAAAGTGAAGAAGTAAGTTGGCACAATTAAATTAACAATGAAGACCTTTAATTTATTAAATCTCTTGATTTTGTGAATTTGGATACGTAGATTGCCCAAGAACTCAGAGCTGGTGTTTATGAAGAGACCGGTCTCACTTGTAGTGCTGGAGTGGCACCAAATCGCTTACTTGCTAAGGTTCTGGATATTGTCTGCCAAACATGTTTCTCATTGCCATGTTATCAGCCCATTTGTTCTCAAAAGCACCTTATCATGTTACATTTGAGATATTAACCCATGTGCATGCACTTTTGTGATTGCCTGGGGTTGTACTCTGTTTTCAAATTAAATTCATTAGCGCTGCACTTTCCCATTAATTAGGAATGCACAATGTACACGTTTTTTTCCCTTTCATTTTCCATTTTCTTTTATTTCTTTCTGTGTCCTTCTCAATTCTCTCATAATTGTTAGTTAGAGTTGTCTTTTATTAGTTTTTTGGTTGAATTTTTCTTGCGTAGTTCCACATTCCCACTCACCAATCATTACCCCAGTTTAAAAGTCATAAATTAAAATTTTTGGTAACTCCTAAAGGGGTGTTAGCTTTTTGTTAGCATAATTGAGTTTATGCATCTGATTTTTTTGTTTCAGTGTTTTGCACGGCCAATGTTTTCCATTTCAAATATTGCTATGTAGAGGCTTTGGAATAGCACTTCTTTCTAACTCGTATTTTCTTGATAAACTGTAAAGTATTATAGATGAAATGATTATTTTATCTGCTTGGGAAGTTTATTGCTATTACATTATAATATTGACATTTAGTCTCATGTAGGTTTGTTCTGACATAAACAAGCCAAATGGACAGTATGTTTTGCCAAATGACCGGATGGCTGTTATGACCTTTGTATCCTCCCTTCCTATCAGAAAGGTATGCTTGAGTGTATTCTATTCTGATTTCATCAATTATTGGGGTTTACTGATTCCAAATTACTCTGGTTTTATATATCTTCTGGAATATGCACTTGCTTTATATGCACTTGATTTCATCCATTATTGGGGTTTAAAGACAAGCCAAGTGCATATTAATGCTTGGGCAGGACTGTTTTATATGCACTTGCTTGTCTTTAAAAGAGGTTACTTTGTGATTAATAATCATTAATGGTATTGACAGATTGGGGGCATTGGTAAGGTCACAGAACATATTTTAAAGGGAGTTTTTGAAATTAACACATGTGAGCAGATGCTGGAGAAGAGTTGCTACCTTTATGCACTTTTCTCTCAGCCAACAGCAGGTTAGCCATCTGTTCAGGTGTTGTTGCTTTCGTTATTACTGTGCAAGTTATGTTTACTCCCTGTAGATTTCCTATATTTTCGTGGAAATTCAGCTGAACTTAAAACAAGTTATTTATTTTCTATTTTGATGTCCATTCTGAAAATTATATATCTTCTGCTTTCTACTGCTACTATTTTTGGCATGTTTGTAATTTAGGTTTTCTGACCATTGTTTTTTGTGTTGATCATATGTCCAATTCCAAATTAATTATAGAATTATTTAATAACATGATTCTTTTTGTCAATTTGCTGCAGACTTTTTTTGCTCTGTAGGTTTAGGTCTTGGGCAAACAGATTCTCCCCAAGTAAGATTTCGGAAAAGTATTAGCAATGAAAGAACGTTTTCTGCCACTGAAGATGAGGTGCTATTGCATAAAAAATTGGGTATCCATCTTGCCTATTACCGTTTTACCTTTAAAGGAAAATTGTTTAATTTTAAATGTAGTCAATGTAAACTCTAGTGAATTGGTTGGACTTTGTAGTATCTCTTTATTGAAACTCATATCTGGGTTTCAATTGATTTGGATTGCGGACCTAAATTCACTACGCATACTTGACTTTTCAAAAAATTTAGCTATGTCATGCTGAGTTTTTGAATTAGATAGGAGATTGGGTATATTGACTCATCAGCGTATGAACGATGCAAAGCTTACTTTTGCAGTGGAGCTTGCTGAAATGCTATCGGCGGACATGCAGAAAGAGGGTCTGTGTGGGCGAACATTGACTCTTAAACTGAAAACTGCTTCTTTTGAGGTATTACTAGTTATTAATGCCTTGACATTTTCCTAGTAGACGAGAGAAATTTAGTAGGTTTGTCACCTCAGATTATGAAAATTGATTGGAAAAAAGAAGTCACCAGTTGTTGAAGAGAAATTAACTTAACATCAAGGTGATTTGTTGTCTTCTTGAATTTTGTTCTAGTCCCGTTACATTTTACTGTCCTACTACAGGTTCGGACCAGAGCTGTGACTTTACAAAAATACATCAGCTCAACTGAGGATATCTTGAAGCATGCTAAAAAGTTGCTAAAAGCTGAACTTCCTATTTCAGTAAGATTGATAGGTATATGTTTCTATTGGGTTTGTTATTGTTGGTATTTATCAAGACAGTGCTCGAGGCCTATAGATAAGAAGGCACTTACTGTGTCAGCGTAACAAAGATTTTTCTTCTGTTAGGCCTTAGAGTATCTCAGTTTAATGGAGACAAATGTAGTGTTACGCCTGATCCTACACAGAAGACCATTACCAACTTCATTACTTCCGGAGATGTCAATAGAAATTGTAGTTCTTTTCCAGATGTTGCAGATCGTGACTTTGTCAGTGATGCAGAAACCAATCTTTCCGTTGACAATCAGCAGCAGACAAGTCAACTTGATTGGAGAGATCCTTTTGTTGGTAACTATTTGTCAGATGGAGATTACCAAAGCTGTGTTCTCCAGAAAAATGATGGTATAGAAGAGGTGTCTCTCTTTCTCCCCACTTGTTTAGACTTGTAGCAGATATTTAAATGGATTCAGAAATTGTTTGAGGAGCGTTCTCCTATCACTTCTATTTATGTTTTCTGTTGTGTTACCAGGTACAAACACCTAGTAATGATGCTACAAGTTCTCACCACAGTGGATTTACAGAAGCGCTGGGATCTACTTCTTTCCAGGGGCAATTTGAAGGCATAAATGTGATGAATGAATCTAAGCTCCTGGAGGGTGCCAGTCTTAATTCTTGTTGTCAGGAGACGACAATGTTGTGGCTGAATGACTACAAATGTTCACTTTGTGGAATAGAACTACCTCCAAGTTTTGTTGAGGAAAGATTGGAGCACTCCGATTTTCATCTTGCTGAAAAGCTTCAAAAGGAAGAATCTAGGATTCACCAACCATGTGTTCCGAGTGGAAGGTACGATATTTATCTTTTACAATTTACTTTACCTTTTTTACAATTGCAAGTTGATAGATAGGAATTGACAATTTGACAGAGTGCAAGCGTGTGTTCCGATATTTTTGCTTAAGGTGTTCTTTAATGTAACGTATTGACAAATGTTCTTTCAGTCGGAATCAAAAGGATGGAATGAGTAGACAAAGCAAATCTAAGAAGCAAAAGTTGTCGCAGAAAGAAGGCAAATATACACCCATTGATTCTTTTTTTGTTAAAAAGTAATCAATCATAGCTGTCAAATTTATTATAATGTACAGAATAACAAAATTTTGCATTCTATTGTATAATATGCATGCTATTTTTCCTTGTAACGTGTACAAAATAATAAATTCATCTGCTTGTAACTCAGGCCGTAGTATGAAACATTGTGAGTTAAATTGAAGAGACTTAAATTGCTAGGAAATTTGTTTCCCAAAGGTGTACTCTCTGACAAACAGGAGTTGGTTTATTGGCAACACATTTTCTGATACAGTTCATGGAGAGAGATGAGGGATACATTAAAAAAAAAAGTGTGATGGATTTTCTATTTGTTTTTCAAACCCAATAAAATTTATGAGAGTTGCATTGAGTGTAAAATTTTTAAGTCTACCTAATTTGTGTTTGATAAATCCCAAAAAAGTAGTCTCTATGTTTGATGGTGATTTTCTTTGATAATGAACAAAAAAATCGCTTCACGACACACAAGAACAAAGAAGTTCACACATCTGTGGTATTGTCATGTTTGGAAATTCTTGTTACCATCATTAGCAAAAATGAATAAATTTGTTACACATTAAGTGAAAATGAATAATTTTTTTATTATACAAAATATTAAGAAATAGTCGTAGATATTTCTTTTACTTAATTATTTTTTTAAAGGTCAATATTCATATATAAATGTCATGTTTATTGTGGGTCTTGTAATAATTGCTTAGTTTAATCGTATGGTCTTTACGATGCCACATAAATTGCTTAGTTTAATACTTTTCGAAACTGATTTAATGTATTCTGGAAAATAAAATTCAGAATTATGGAGCTCATGAAGAAATTTGATGGAGTAAAGGAACTAACAGCCTTTTTAGTTTTGTTTCTACTTCCTTGTTGATCCAATAGCTTTCTTTTTGTCCACTTTTTTTTTTTAAACAATGATCCTTGTATAAGCAATGATGTTTAACATTAATTAACCCTCTTAAGCACTTATATTAGAAATATTCTTATAACACAAATATATTTAACATAAAAGAAAATCTCCTTCTCACTTCATACTACCAAAGACTTCATTGATTTTCATGAGAATAACTTATTCCAACGTCTCAAGTATCTGTTCGGAACTGTGTTTCCGATCAAGTGATAAAAATGAGGATGACAACTAATTTATAAGAAATATCGTGTATCCATTTCTACTTTTTGGGAAAAAAAAATCTAAACTTTACAAATATCTCGTTAGTGTAATTTATAATTAACTTCTTATATTTTAACAACATACCAACGTTAATATAAATCAATTAATCAAAAATCAATTATTTAAGTTTTTTATTGAAATTTCAAATATATTGATTAAATTAATAAAATTTAATATTCATAAAAAAAATAGATCGAAAAGAAGTGCGTGATTGTGTGGATAAAAGGGAGAAAGAAACCTAAGACATAGGATTATTCATTCACTCACTTGCTAATGACAATGTCTCGTCGTCACTCCGATTCCAAGCGACGCCATTCCAGATTCGATCCGCAACCCAGGTTCCTCTCTCTCTCTTTTCTTCTCAACTTTTCTGTTTCTCTTTCTCCCTCTTCACACTTTTAATGCTTAAATTGTTTGCTCTATTTCTCAAATTTTGCGTCGTGCGGTATTTAACAGTAATGCCTATCACTCTTTAATGCGTTTAAGCCAATCAATAATTCTAAATTTGCAACCTGAGTTTGGAAAGATCTTCGAGTGTTGTAATGGATGCATTGTATTGTATTGAATTGTAGCCCAAAGAGATACAGAAAAGATGCATATGGAAAAGAAGAGAAAGAGAGAGTGGAAAACAGCGCTAACGTACACAATGGAGACCACCGGCGGCTGAATGAACCAAATCATCAGCGTGCACCTCATCCCACTCAAGTACCCACATCTCCCTTATTTTCATTATTACTTTCTTTCGCTTTTAATTTGTTTTTCACACTGTCGGAACTACTATCAAAATTCTTACTATTGGAAATCATTCTTACGGCTTCAAATTTGTAAGCGCTTAGAATATTTATAGTTACTTGTGTTTCCATATGAAAGAAAATGTCTTTATTAAACTAGAGATTTTAAATTTTGTGTGCTTGATTTTTATTCAGTGTACGCATTCTATATTTTTTGAGGGTGTTGTAGTGGGGTTCGTGTTCAGCACCATACCTTCAAGTGCCTCTGTATATATATAACCACCTTAGGCTTGCCTATGCATGTTTTATAACAGCAAGAGAAACGAGGTAGCATTGCGCAGGTTGGCCAAAGCTCAGGTCAAAGGAAAGCAGGTGGTGAGTTTCCTTTTTTCTTTTTTTTTGGATTTGTATTATCTTCGTATTTTGTGTTATCTTTTCAGTCATGAGTCGTGATGGGGAGTCCCGTATATGGATGATTTGTATATTGACTCTGGTCATGCAAGTAAAATATTTCTTTCATTTTATGCTAGAAAACAAGTTTTTTTCAGTTATAATGTGTTCTATTCATTTTGTTGTAAAACGTGGTTGCGAATTGAAGAAGTTTTTTTGTAATTTTGAGCCACCGGTGCCTTCTTTGCATGAAGTGGAAATATGAGTTATAAAAGACTTAGTTGTTCACGAAATATAATCAATCTTATTGGTTTCTTGTATTTTAGAGCGTGGATGGTGGAAGGACACAAGAAAGCAATTTAATGAAAGAGCAGAGACAAGTCACCGTAGAGAACAGAGAGATGATAAATCACAAGCTAAACCAGATGATAATACTTTCCAGAGAAGAGATGATTTTTCTGAAAGGAAAGATGATCCACTTCCTACCTCAAGGAAAAGACCTGCATTTAGGGAGAAGAGGATTCCAGTGGAATCAGGAGATGTTAATCTGGTTGTAGGAAGGAATGACAGGAAGAAGGAGGAAAGAAGCAACAATCCACAGCATTTGGGTAGACCTGAGAAGCCTTTTGCAGATGACAGAGCACCTAACAAGGTTGGAGGTAGGAGAGATGGGTTTCCATCAAGAGGAAGAAGGTATGGGGGCAATGACAGTTACAGGGGAAGAGATAAATTTAATGGAAGACATGGTTATCCTCTGGATAAAATTCAAACTGAGAAGTGGAAGCATGATTTGTATCAAGATGTAAGTAAGGATCCTATTCCGCAGAATGAGGATGATAAGATTGCAAAGCTGGAAGCACTCTTGGCTTCATAGTAGCAAACAGCAGGCAATATTTCTGAGATCTTAGATCGTGCCTATCGACTTGTAGATTTTGGGACAACTTCCGCAGACGCTTTAGTTGTGTAATTTGTAAGCATGTGTTGCTGTAAGCTGCTGAGTCTGTCTCTGTATCAAGTTATTGCCATCTTCAAAATGCCAGGGATGTTAAGCAGAACAGCTTTCAGTTTTATAGAAGCCAACTGGATTCAATCCTCGTTGTTTGAGACAGACAGACTTTGAAAGTGAAATTACCTTGGCTTTACTCAGAGCAAATTGCAATTGAAATTCTCGAGTTTTCCTAAACTATCAACCTTTTTGCCTGTTTTAGACAATCCCTAGTTTGCAGGTATGTCAATGTCTAGGATTTGTATTTTGGTCTATTTATGTGTAACCCTCCAAGTATGTCAATGTCGTGATTGGGTTGAATTGGAGAGGGAAGTATATCAGTTTTCATAACAGGACCTGGTAAAAGCCTCTACATTTAGGAACAAATTAACCATTTTAGGAACAAATAGCTACAAGTTACGGACATCTGCACTTTCATTTTCAGTTGATTTTAAAGTAGTCGAGAAAATTACGATGCATATTTAGTTTAATTTGCTTTTGTTTAACGTTGTTAAATGCTAAGGAAATCGAAGAAAAACTGAATAATGTTATATATTGGCATTTTCACTTAGATTGCAGGTGAAGAAAATCACTCCATAAGCGTGCAAATTCAAATATCTAAATATAAAAAAAAAAAAACATTGTTAATTGTAATTTATTGTTTCTCTAACTGTTTGTGTCTTATATTATTTGAGAATTGGGCGAAAGAAGCTTGTATTATTAACACAGCGGTCATGAACGATCTGCGCCTTGACGTATAGATGGTTCAAGGCGCCTTGTTTTCAAAGGCATTTTTTTATCTTGTTTATGCAAATGCCAATTGTAATCCTCATTAAAGCCAAAATAAATGAATTTATAGTGAGCTTAACCAAGGGAAAGAATGAATCATGTTCAAATTTCGACAACAGAAGAATAAACTGTGAGGGATTCATTTCCTTTTCTTTCAACAAAAACAGCTTTTTAAATAAAAACGCACGACACGTAATTTATTAATTTAAAATGAATAAACTGATAAATTACATTAAAATAATAAAACATAATTTTAGAATAAGACCGGAAGAAACAAATAAGTATTATAATTTTATAAATTTTTAGGTACTAGAAATTAAACAAAATCAATACTTCTAAACTTAGTTTTGAAATATTATTCTCACAAACAATTTTCCTTCTCCAATTCTGTCAAACCTAAAAGATTCTTACACATTCATATCATCTTGGTCGCAGTTAAGCCAGTGCACCATGACGTCTATAGTTCTACACTTCTAATTCTAATTTCTGTAAGATTAAACAAAAAAAAAAAAAAACATGAACCGGGAGAAATTTAAAATTGAGGGCAAGAATTAAAATTGAAGTTATATGATATCAAATAACAAGATCTTCTATGTCTGTGAGGGGTTCTGCACGGGCAAGAGACTTGTCTGGTATGTTAACCACCAATTGTCCACAAGCACCACTTATGTCTTGACCCATCTGCTTCCTAACTGTTGTTCGAATATTATATGTACCTCTTAGAATTTTCTGAAAATTTGAGACTTTCTGCTCACTGGTAGGTTTGAATTGACTCAAGGTACCGATAGGGTTAAAAGGTATTAAGTTCACCACCTGTTTCATAATTGAGACCATATGCAAAAAGGTTAGTACTTAGCATTGCCTAATGGAGCAGAGAATGAACATCATGTTTAGAAACTCTTATTCTGAGAAATAAACACCACCATTCATCAGTGGCTGCATTTTTTTAGAGCATAAGGGTGGCTTGGGAATTATAGTGACAGAGCATAAATGTTTGTCATAGACTTTCAATAGAGAGGTTTTAAATATATAAATGCAATTCAGAGTAATTACTCAAAATTCAGAAATTTCCCGTGTGCTTCTAAGTAAATATGGAGTGCTTACCACTTGAAATGTCTCTAATAGTTTTCCCAATTGGTGGGCATGCTGCTCTTCATCGTTCACCCCGTCAAGCATTATGTATTCAATTAGTATTTTCTGCAGACTGTAGTCAATAACGAAATATTAAAGCCTCCAAAATCACTGAAAATCGTTAACAAAAGTTTAAATGATAATGCCCACAATTATCATGAATGATCTCAGTAATCACCTTTTTCTTTGATATTCTTGCAGTGAATTCATAAGTTTTTCCAAAGGGAAAGCACGAGCAGCAGGCATTATCTGACAACGGATGTCTTGGGCTGGTGCGTGCAGTGAGACTGCCAAGTTCAAACCAGGCAGGTCATTATGAAGCTTGTTGATAGCATGGATGATACCAACCTATTAAGGATGCAACCACGCATTTCATAAGCCAGATATTACCAGTATTCAACAATGTTTGTAAAAGAAATTACTTAACAGCAGAACAGAAAAACATAGCAACTGCACCGTCCCAATCCAAGATTCTGAACAGAGACTAATACCCACAGAAAATGGTGTAAATTGTGTTAATTTTACAGTTGTAAAGTTTCGGGCATGTCATGTCAGAAAAACTAGAATGCATATTTTACCGTTGATACGGTAATCCTTTTCAAGGACAACTGAAATGGCAATCCAGTCATGATGCGAACCGCTTCCACCACAGCAGAATAGTTGTTGAGAGGCTCTCCCATTCCCTGTTGTAAGAAAATAATAGATTAATCTGCAAACAAGAAACACATGGCTCGTGCAGAAATAGAGGTAAAAAATAAATACCATGAAGACAACATTACGGATTTGTGAGAAAGCAGAAGCATGAACGAGCTGTTCCACAATTTCCCCGGAGGATAGGTTATTTTTGAATCCCATGGATCCAGTGGCACAGAATTTGCAACCCATTTTGCATCCTACCTGCACAAAAAGAAAAGGAGGAGGAGGAAACATTAGCATCAACAAAGAGGAAGAAATATAAACGAATTGAAAAGTAACCTAACCTGTGATGAAATACACAAAGTTGCTCGTAGCCCACCGGGACGGGGTTTGCCAGCGTATTTTCCCAAACGAGTATCATACCTCATTATCACGGCCTCCACGAATGCCCCATTCTGAAAAACAAGAATTTAGATAACGAATCGATTCAGAATGAATTGCAATTGATTGAAAAGTGGTTGAGAATAGAGGACTTGGAGCTTGATGAGGAGCTTGGAGGTGAGGTTGTCGGAAGAGTGGAAAACGGAGTGAAGAGAAGAAGAGAGAGGCTTTGTTCCTCCGAAGTTGGAACGAAGGACAGAGTACGCTGAAGATGGCAACGAGGGCACTTGTTTCTCCCAATCCCAATCTCCACTTTCTCCCTTCCCATTATTTCCGATAACGTGCTTCCATATTGTTCCGACGAATTTTCCGTCAATTCCGTTTTTCTCAAATTCCCTTCTCAGCTCGCCGCCGTCAAACACCGATCGGATACCCATCCTCCGCCTTCTCAATCTTCACTCACCTCCCTTCTATTTTATTCCATCATCCTCTTCAAATATCAAATATTTTACTATTAAACCAAGCCCTTTCATTTTTAATTCTTAGGTACTAAAACCTAATTCAATTTCGTAAAATTTGTTAATTTAACTGAAAATAAAATCAATAACATGATTATAACCATTTTTTTTCATTTGTACTTACATATTACGTATTACCCATAAACATTATTTTTATTGTAATTTGACTCTCCTTGATTTTATATTTCGTTATTTTTTATTATCAAATTTCACTCTAATTATTTAAAAACCTCAAAATACGTTTTTTTTTTGCTTTTCGTTATTTAATTTTATCACATAATTGAGTATTTTTTTTATTATTATCATTGCTTCTTTTTATAGTTGAGTATTCTTCTATGCTTATAATTTTTATACTATAATTAATATTCATATTCTTAATTTTTCATCTTATATTTTGTAATCAATTTTCCTATCTGATGCTTTATCTTATTTATGGGTACTAAGATTTGCTATATTATTCGACCAATTTATTTAAAATGATATATTTATTCGTGTTTAATTGTGATGAAATCTTAGCGACGACATAATCAATGCGATTTGTTAATATTCGTACGATTATATTTCTCATATTAGTCTTATGTGATAACTTTTACGATCCAAATACTAATGGGCAAAACTAATTTTAAGTTGGTTAAATTAAAACCCTACCTATTAATATTGATAAAAAAAAATATTTTACAATACAATTCTATACTTTACCGTAAATTCTGTACTTGAAACAGTAATTTTGAAATGATTATATTTACTATTTAGGAAAAGATAAAAATTAATTTGAAAATGGACAGTTATTACTAATATACACTTTATGTTGTGTAGGGTTTTGAAAAGTAACATACAGTAGATGCGTCCAAAGCAATTATTGAAGCACAGGACATGAAAGTTGGGAATTGAGTGACAGAAATTAGAAATCTACAAACGAATTAAACATTAAAGAAGAAAGAATATATGAAATAATTGTTGTTCCGCCGTGGTTGCATTGCATCCATGAATCACGATTTGCTATTCCGAAGGTTGGTGGCAGCATAAGAGGAAGTGGTTGCAGCGGTGGGATTCATCATTGTGTGACTGTGATGAGATCCATTGAAGGAATCGGATCCCAATAGCATACGGTAGCTGCGTTGTGAGGTATCTGAACGTGAATGGGTTAAAGTGTTGGGCTTTTGCTTCCTCATGGCATCGATAATGTATGGAATCAGACCTTCCATTACTCACTGTCTTCTTTCTCTCACAAATCGGAAACCCCTTCAGCTAAAACTTTGGTTTTGTAATACCATAGGTTTCAACTAAGCGTGTATTTATATCACACATGTTCCAATCTTCCCCAATACTAACCATCATCAATGTCCAAAATTCAAATAATGACTGCCCACTGTATTACTATTTTAATCAATCACTATGTCAAAACTAAGTTTATTGTATGATCATGTTGGGTGAGAATGACGACTTTGACTTTTCAAATCTTCAAATTAAAAAGCACCTTTGTTATTTTAAGCTTAAGAGTATATATAATATGCAATTTTCATCAGGCTGCTTTTCCATGGTAAAATTAAGCCTTCCAAAAGCAAATGTTTGACTATCACGCATGCACAGCACAGCAGCCAACTCCTTCATCTTAATTATATTAACAATAAAAACCCTTTTTGATTAAGATGAAGTATAGGATATTTGAGATGTGTTTCTTAAAGGGGAACTAGTTTAGATATTAGATAGCTTTGGTAACATAATCACAAGTGAACTAGCTAGTTAGCCAACCATAGAAATGCAAAAATAAAAAGCAAGTGTTGCCTAAGGTGAAAATATGTTGCTCTGGCACATACACTTCCAGGCTATGGGATAGTACTGATTCTCTTCTTCTGCCATTGTTTTGATTGTGACCTCAACCGGCACACAAGGCTTGCACTGGTTACACTTTGTTTGACATGTAGCTGGAAATGAACCTAACCTAGGATTTGCTTTCTTTCCTTCATGTGGGTTCAAGCTCCTCTCGTATGTTGCTGGGGCAATACCTTCCTGAAAAAGGACATTGAAACTTAGAATGACACAGTGGTGAAAAAGTGATAAATTAAATTGGTAGAAAAAGAGACAGAAACGAGAGATGAACTCACTGGTGCAGGTGAAGGAGAAGTTGGGAGATTTCGGGAATGGAGTAGGCAAGCATGGTTTAGGAGGAGGATGAGGAAGGCAATGAGTGCTCTAGGCTTTGCTGGTAGTTCCATGTCTCTTAAGAAATGGTTTTGGTTGGTATTTGTGTTACATGTGAATATTATAGCATTCCTAGTGTTAGTCTGGGAATATATACAAACAGGTGGGGGGCAGTTGAAACATATGTGTGAAAGGAAATGGTCAAGATGCATGGCCCCCCACATGTGTGACACTGTCATCATTCTATATCTCCACACAGAATCACTCTCACAGTCATCACCAATGCATATCACATTCTGACTTCTCCCTGTTACTCATGCTATTTTCATTCAATTTTACACTCAATCACATGCTCAGTCAAATGTTCTCTCAGATCAGAATACACCACCTTACAACTTAGCAGAATTATCAATGTACTGGGAGATGCATCACTCATTCAGGTGAAACCACATGTTTTACTTCATTCTGATAATTATAAATACTTCATTACCATGATATCTTGAAGGAAAGGAAATATACAAAGCAATTTGGTATTTAAATTAAAAAAAAAAAAAATCATTGTAGTTTTCAATAGCCCAGCTAGACATGGTAATGATTTTATAAATGAGAAGCAGATACAGATAAGATCATAATGTCATGTTGGTAGTTGAAACAAACCCTACTAATGCTTTAAATTTTATGAAGATTTTTCTATTTTTTAACTTTATAATTTTAAACTATTTTGCATCTGAACTATATCATATGTTCCCAAACATTTGAATAAAAAAAATAATAATTGAGATCTTTTCAGTAATGAAAGTACATAAAATACTAAATTTACTTCATTTCAAAGTTTTTTACAAAAATAGTCAAACTTATTTATTACAAAAATGGGTCACAAGACACTTTAGTGATAATTTGACTTCTCTATTTTTTTTCTAACTTTTATATAATTTATAAAGTTTTATATACTTTTTTAAAAATAAATTTTTAATAATTTAATTAAATATTTTAAATTAAATTTCATTAAAATTTTGATATTTTAAAACTTAATATTTTAAATTTTATTGCATTTTATTATAAAATTTACAATAATAAAATTTGATTAAAAATATTTCAAATAAAATTTTATTAAAATTTTGATATTTTAAAACCTAATATTTTAAATTTTATAATTACATTTTAATATAAAATTTACAATAGTAAAATTTGATTAAAAATATTTTAAATTGAATTTTATTAACATTTTGATATTTTAAATTTTATTATTACATTTACAATAATAAATTTTTATTTAAAATATCTTTAATCTTATTATTAAAAATTTACTTAAAAAAATATATTAAACTTTAAAAATTATAGAAGAGTTAAAAAATTTAAAAAAAAATAAAAATTAATAAACTCTCTCATTAATTAGTAAACCGACTATTTTTATATAAATGGGTCAAAATGACCCATTTTTACAAAAAAAAAAAAAAAAACTCGTTTCTACCAAAGTTAATTAATTATAAAATATATACACAAATCAAAATTAAAGAAATAAAATTACATTTAATCTTAAATTAACTAAAGTTTGAATGTACTAAAATGTTAATAATATATATCCTAATAAGCAAAGATATTGATATTCCCATACATGTTAATCTGAGTATAGATCATGAATATAACCATTCATACTTTTTCATATCCCTCTATTATTATAATATGCAATAATAAAGAACGGTAATAAGGAAAATAAAAAGTATTGATATGCAATTTATTACATGATTTATACGAATATCATTTTTTAATTACAATTATTTTTCTTAAATACAAATATTAGTTAGTTACATTGTATTCTAGAAAATGACAAAAGATAATGTAGTTGCAATCCACGAGTTATTTAAAGAAATTGTGGTACCTCCATTTATAGTTTCAATAAGCTTCAATTTAAGTAGTTCTATATTAAATCAATTTGATCAGCATTAAAAGAAAATAAGAAGGTAAACTTTTAATTTAAATATAAATTAAATATTTTATCCATTAATTGTTTCACCCCATCAATTACATGTTTGTTTGTTTGTTTTCTCCTATGCCTATAAAAATATTTGTTAATAAATATTAAGAGACCCAATTCATTTGGGACCACAGGGACACTCTGATAGAATTTTAGTTAGAAGCACGTGATTAATGCCTATATATACAGAACGACCGACGAAAACTTGTGTCCGGTTACTATTGGTAGGAGTGAGTCATTAAGTGCACTTGTCAAATTCCTATTGGTTACTACTTGTCACTCCAATGACCTTATTTTTTTCCCTTACTCTTTTTTTTTTCTTTATTTCCAATACTGTCAAATTATATTTTTAATAATGATTAGTTGAGATTTCAAAGAAAATGTTAAATAGTTTTAATTCTTTAAGAATATAAAATATATTGTCATTTTTACGTTAAAAAAAAAAATACTTTCAAAGCTTTTATAAAAAACATTTTAACATCATTTAGATATGTAGAGTACGAATAGTTTGACATTAATTGAATCAAATGGAATGTAAAACACTAAATATTAATTATAATACATAAATAGAGTAGAAATTTACTCTTTCTGGTTTAATTGTAAATCAGTATATTTAGTTAATTTGTTAAGTTTTAGGGTTTAGGATATCTTAAGAAATATATTTAAAGTAACTTCTAAGTAATTGAAAAATATAAACACTTTTATATTAAGAGTACATAAAATTAAACCATTGCATATATTTAATTTTTGTGATATTACATTTTTAGTTTGCTGGAATATGACTGAGCAAACAAATATATATTTTCTGCAGAAAAAGTTCTAATATTATATAATCCAAAATCACCCATTTAATCAATTTAATTACATTATTAACTTTAAAAAGTAGATTAATTAAAATATACATTTCTGTGGTAGTATTCTTCTCTTCTTTTTATTATTTATTTTTTTCCCTCTTTTTGTCACTATCATATACACACTCCATAAGAGTGATTAAAAAAATACTATTTTTCAAATTAATAACCAACGTGTCTTAATATAAATATTTTAGAAGAGACAAAATCTTCAATCCTAGTTGAAGATTTGTTATCACCATGTGTAAGCGCTAGAGTGGGAGTGGGTACTAAACTTTTGGACATTAGTGATGCAGCTACTAATTAAAAAAAATGATTTAATGATAAATAGTTTAAGAAATATACTATAAGATTTAAATCAATAAACATTTAATGTTATTTTGAATAAATAAGCATTTAATGTATTTGTTGAAGAATATGGTTGTGATGGTATAAATAGTTTATCCAATAAAAATATATATGTTTATCCAATAAAAGTACATATGCAATTACTTTTCTTTCCGAACATATTTTTATGCTTGGGTATTACTTTAGGAATCTCTTGTTTCAAATAAAAAGAAATATACCTTTATTAATATTATTAATTTTCAAATAATCACTTGTTTTTTTTTATGGATCATATATTCTGGTGTCAAGTGTGAACAGTAGAGAATTATATTCTTTCTTGTGGTGGTAAAATTTTATAAATTAATGAATATTTATATTAATTTTTGCAGAACACGGGAAAAACATGGGTAAAATTTTATAAATTAATGATGAGTATTTGCAGGATTGATAATAACAGTGAAGTAGAGAGGAGAGAGAGATATGGATAATCTGTTGAGCAAGAATTGAGATGAAGAGTGGAATAGGCTGTTGTCGGAGCTGAGCAGTGAGAAAAAAAAAATAAAAAATTAAGGAACACAAAATCACATCACAGTTGATGATAGAGATGATCAAGAGCACAAGAGTAGTTGCAAGAAAAAGTTGAGCAGAAAGAGTGTGTGATTGTGCGAGAGAGTAGTTGGTCTTGAAAAGAGAAAAAGAAAAAGGAAAAATGAAGGTTTGGAGATGGTTGCTGAGTTTGTTTGTGGGGTTATTGTTGCCTGTGTCGATAATGGGTCGATTCGTGGTGGAGAAGAACAGCCTGAGAGTGGCGTCGCCGGACAAAATAAGAGGTACTCACGACAGTGCCATTGGGAACTTCGGCATCCCTCAATACGGTGGTAGCATGGCGGGGAACGTCGTTTACCCAAAGGATAACAAGAAAGGTTGTAAAGAGTTTGATGAGTCTGGGATTTCCTTCAAATCAAGCCCCGGTGCTCTTCCCACCATTGTTCTGCTCGATCGCGGAAGTGAGTTTCTTTTTCTTTTGCTTCCTTGCTTAATTCACCGTCTTCTTCACAATCAATTTCTAATTGTACTTTGATGAAGCTCTATCTTAAGGGGAAAAGAGGGCTCCTGTTGCCCCAATTTGTTTACTTGAAAGTTGGATAATGATATTTATGTCTCTTGCTTTTTATATTATAGCCGAAAAAGGTTAGAAATTTGCATGCTTGGTTTGGCTTTTGTGCCCTTATATGTATGACCTAGCACTAAAAGCTTAGTTATCTCATGGGTTGGAGTACTATTTGTGTCCTTTTCAGGTTGTTTCTTTGCATTGAAGGTCTGGAATGCTCAGAAGGCTGGAGCTTCTGCGGTTCTTGTTGCAGATGATGTTGAGGAGCCCTTAATAACTATGGACACCCCTGAAGAGGATGGGTCATCTGCCAAATATGTGGAGAACATAACTATACCATCTGCTCTTGTTGGAAAAAGTTTTGGTGAAAAGTTAAAGGATGCCATAAGTGGCGGGGACATGGTCAACGTAAATCTTGATTGGAGAGAGTCTGTCCCTCACCCAGATGATCGTGTGGAGTATGAGTTGTGGAGCAACAGCAATGATGAGTGTGGAGTTAAGTGTGACATGTTGATGGAATTTGTGAAGGATTTCAAGGGTGCAGCGCAGATACTAGAGAAAGGCGGTTACACTCAGTTTACACCCCATTATATAACTTGGTACTGTCCTCATGCTTTCACATTGAGCAAACAGTGCAAGTCTCAATGCATAAATCATGGAAGATATTGTGCTCCAGACCCTGAGCAGGACTTCAGCACTGGTTATGACGGGAAAGATGTGGTTGTTGAAAATTTGAGGCAGCTATGTGTTTTCAAGGTGGCAAATGAAACTGGAAAGCCTTGGGTCTGGTGGGACTATGTCACTGATTTTCAAATTAGATGCCCCATGAAGGAGAAAAAGTACAATAAGGAATGTGCAGATGCTGTTATTAAATCACTGGGTAAATAAAGCATCATGGCATGTTATTTTTTCTTACGTTTGTCGATCGTGACTTTACAATAATATTTATTCAATATATGCAGGTCTTAATATTGAAAAGATTGGAAAATGCATGGGCGACCCAGATGCTGATGCTGATAATCCTGTCTTGAAAGAAGAGCAAGATGCCCAAGTATTTTCTTTTGTAATTGCTATTAGTTCATTATATCTGTGCAGTAATATATTGATATCTTACAGAACTGGTGTGTTTTTTTTAGATTGGAAAGGGATCACGAGGTGATGTTACCATCTTGCCTACTCTTGTGGTCAATAATCGACAATATCGAGGTTTGTACTGTATGCTACTGTGATGGTTAGTGATTTGAATTTCCAAATGCTAAACGGAATCTTTCCAGGAAAATTGGAGAAAGGAGCTGTTCTAAAGGCTATATGTTCTGGGTTTGAGGAGACTACCGAACCAGCTGTTTGCCTGAGCACTGGTAAATTTTTACCTTTTTTTTGGCTTCACAGAAAATGTACAGTGGACTTGTTTTGGTGCAGACCTGATTCTTTCCAACTGGTATACCTTTTTGGGACAGATGTGGAGACAAATGAGTGCTTGTCAAACAATGGTGGTTGTTGGCAGGATACAGCAGCTAACATCACTGCGTGCAAGGTAATTTATCTATGAAAATTACTAACTAAAGAAAGAGCAATGTGGGGTTATAGTTTTTTATTTTCTTACATATGTGTGTATCTGGTCAGGATACATTCCGTGGGAGAGTATGTGAATGCCCCCTGGTTGACGGTGTTCAATTCAAGGGAGATGGTTACACATCTTGTGAAGGTTAAAAGGCTTTAAACTTCAGATTTCTGTCAATATAATTTACTTCAAGGGTGCTCTGTTAGCGTTCCATGTTTATTCCTTCAGTTCTATGCTATGTGGAGCAGGATGCGCTGATTCTTTTGTTGTGAATCTGCTATTCTTTTATTCCTGTCGAGCATTTTAATTATAACTATGGTCTTCCGCATTTGCAGCAAGAGGACTTGGACGTTGCAAGATAAACAATGGAGGATGTTGGCATGATGCCCGAAATGGACATGCATTTTCTGCCTGTTCGGTTAGTAAATATTAAGTTTTTGGACCCAACTCCACTGAACTTATTTAATCTCCATTAAATTCTGTTGTAATGCTTGAAGTTCTACTGGATTTAATACCTCGTGTTGGAAACTGAATTATTTCATGAATTGTTGTTGGAGCAGGATAACGGAGGGGTCAAATGCCAGTGTCCCACAGGATTTAAAGGTGATGGTGTCAAAAATTGTGAAGGTGAGGGCTGCTTGTATTATTTTTTCTATTAACATTTTTCCCAAAACCTTTTTGAGTCATATGGATCAGCATGTAAATACTATATATATAACACATCGAAAACAGATTCCTGAGTTCGGTTGTTAGGGCCTGTTTGCAGACGTCTCTCCATAAGCTCATTTTAAGAGAGAAAAATAAATGAGAAATTAAAATTATCTTCTCTATTAGCTAATATTAACCTATGCACAAGTATAAATAAAAATTTAGGAAAAAGTTATACGGGAGAACATCTACATATTAGCTAATTTCAATTTTTCTTATTTTTATTTCTTAGAAGGAGCTTATGGAGAAGCTCATCCAAACATGTCTCTAATACTCTTATGTTTTTCTATAAATACGTGGAGAAATGTTATGTGCATTCAATGGTTTACCACCTTGGTCAAAATTATCTTCCTCCATCTTTTCTTGATGAGATGTACTGTCCTCCGAGTTTGTTTAATACGGGACACTGCGTACACCTAGTGAATGTTTTCCAGATAACTGGAGAAAAATGAATACCTGAAATTGAATATATGTTTCATCTTTACAGATATTGACGAATGCAGAGAGAAGAAGGCTTGTCAGTGCCCTGAATGTAGCTGCAAGAATACTTGGGGCAGCTATGAGTGCAGTTGTAGTGGAGATCTTTTATATATGAGGGACCACGATACCTGCATAAGTGAGTAAAATACACAAGACATTTTACTCGATCCTTCATTTTCATGAGCTTGTTATAAGTCATGTTTCATGTCCTCTACTGGATTACCTACAGGTAAAATTGGAAGTCAGGGAAGATCTACTTGGGCTGCTTTCTGGCTGATTATACTTGGCGTAGTTATGATTTCTGGTGGGGCATTCCTAGTGTACAAGTATAGAATAAGGGTGAGCTCTGCTGCTTTATTTCATTTTGGTGTTTGCATAATGGTGGAACTCAGTTTTATAGGATACACATTTAATGGTGTTTTTTTTTTCTTTGGTGGTTTTGCAGCAATACATGGATTCTGAAATCAGAGCAATCATGGCACAATATATGCCCCTGGACAGCCAAGGAGAAGTTCCAAATCATGTGAATGATGAAAGAGCATGAATGAAAGGAAAATGTAGCATGGGTGTGGGTTTTTCCTGTACCATGTTTGAGCCATTTTGAATTTTCACATTGAATTTAGCAGACTGTATGTATGATATGGAAATGTAGCATTCTGTATACTTAGAGGGTGAGTGAGGTGCTATTTCTCTGGATTCTAGGATTTCTGCTTTACCAGACACGTTCTTCCACGCACAAGGTTGTAACTTATCGTGCTGTAATACATGCAAGTTAACTTGGTTATCTTGTTCCTTTGTTCCGTAGTGTGTAGGATGATCTATCTTGAATCCTGTCACTCACCAAATGTCGTTGAGTTACGACTAATGATGTTCTTTTTTAGTTTTATCACCCTTGCGGAGACTGCCTCAAAATTGCCTTCAACACGTGAGTTTCTATGAATTAATGATTTCAATACTATTACCAGTTTCTGAATACCGACAGTTCATTGATGATTTCTTCACTAATCAAACTACTGTTTATGGATAAAAGAAAAATTAATATATTTGGTTTCTAGAGAATCTATATAAATGTTTCTAACAGTATTTTTTACCAACTAAATGAAACGTAATCATTTCTAATATACGAATCATAATTTACTAGATTTACCATTTTCGGATATGAAAAATGTATCTGATGCCAAAAGTTATAAAAGGAGAAAGTGAATATTTGTGACACAATAAAATGTCATTGATGTATAATTATAAGTTACTTGTAGTTAATGGAAATGCATGAATTCTTTTAAAATTAGTTACAGTGCCCGCTGTTAAAATTAGGTCCGCCTGCCTAGGACTCGATCGTGGTACTAGTCTATAACGATCAAAATCGAATCGTGATCCTGTTAATGAAGCAAATTCAATGAAACAACAACTGGTACCATAAAGAAGCGGCCATAAACTGGATAATCTTGACCAATTTAAAAAATCATTTAATGTCGTTGAAATAACTGAATTTTGGGTTGTTTGATCAAGTAAGGAAAACTCAATGGAATTCATAATTGTCTCAATATTTTTTTTTCTAATTGTCTAAATACCTTTTTGGTCTTCATTTTCGTAGTGTTTGTTGCGAATGGTCCTCATTTTCACAGAATGTTTAAAATGGTCCTCATTTTTACCGAATGTTTAGAATGGTCCTCATTTTCGCAATTCGTGTTTTATTTGGTCCTTTTCTGTAACGCCGGTTAAATCATTAACGGAGCATTGTACATATGGCACGATTTGTATTATGGTGTATTACGTGTACTGTCCAGGTGACTTAATTAGATATTCGAGAGGATAAATAAGTGAGGTAGGGTTTTGGTAGGGAATGTTTGGACAGTTGGTGAGTTTTGACAATCTTGTTCCTCCATTCCAATTGGAGCACACACCCAATTTGGAAAAGAGTGATGTTAACAATTAAAGAGTTAAATATTGATGCTTACAGATACCTTATTGTTATACCTCAAAAGTATCTATACAAATACCTAATTTATGTACACGTAATACACCCTAATACAAATCGTGTCACATGTACAATGCTCCGTTAATGATTTAAACGGCATTACAGAAAAGGACCAAATAAAACTAATTGCAAAAATGAGGATCATTCTAAACATTCGGTAAAAATGAGGACCATTTAAAATATTCTGTGAAGATGAAGATCATCCGCAACAAACACTACGAAAATGAGAACCAAAAAAGTATTTAAGCCATTCTTTTATTAGTAAATTAACAAAATAGGTTAATTAAATTTTAAATCCTTGATAAAATTACAATTTTCAATAATTTTTGTCACTTAATTTTTTTCGTTAACTCATGATATTATATTGTGTCGCGCCCTGATTAATTTAAATTTTAGAAAAACATTTCTGAAGAAAAAAAAAAGGCTTTAGCAATGAGATTTCAGTTATAAACTGTTTCAAATACAAAATAAATTAATCTCAGCACGCATTTAATAAACGGTTGGTAAAATTCAGAAAACAGATAAAGTTACATATGATATATTCTGGTAACAAGCTTTAAAAACATCACGTAATTGTTAAAGATATGATTGTTTATATTTTATTTTTCCAGTACAATTATTGCATGAAATGCTAACGACCCAAAGTGAAGCAAAATTATCCATTGAAGAATGTTCGCAAATGCTCAATCAAAGAATAAAAAATGAACCGAAGTTTATGTATCGTTGTTCAGAAAGACACATGGTTGAGTAATTTTGAGTAATTTCATGCGTCTCCATTGTCGTTGATATACACTAGTTGTGAACAGAGCTTATATAAACATCACAGAATGATTCTGCCTGCTCTCAATATTCTTTCACTTCTATGATATGCATTTTTTTTGTTGTTTTGTGATGTTGATGTTAAGTTCGAGGCCAATGTTCATTCCATTGAAAGCAATGGGAGCGTACATCCACAGATCATCAGAACTCAGAAGCTGTTCAAATTCAAATGTGGGAAATAGTATCAGTTGTTGTTTCTTTTCAAATTTTAGATGCAGCTAAAGTAAGAAGGATAACCAAGTTGTTACCTTAATTTGAAGCTGTAAAAACTTCACATATTGCACAGCTTCATCAAGCATTGTGCTGATATCCACCTTAGTTCCATTCGGGACCAGACTCTGTAGAATTCTCAGTCTTTCATTTATTCTTTCTCTTCTCTTCTGCACAAATGCAAAATATAAGACCCAATTCCTCGAATTAAACAGTATCATGAAGTGTCAGCAATCAGAAAAATGACTTACTCTTGCATACGCGCTCTGTGTATCAGTTGCAGGGTCTCTATTAGATATTGATTTTCCACTTAACTTTGGCGCTCTAGAATCTTTGGAGTCATCATCTGAACAGCAACTGTTTAAGGTCTGATTCTGAGGGTCAGGACTTGCTTCCTCTTCAGTGTTCCTTAAAGAAGCTGGTTTTGGATTCTTCTTAGATTTCACATTCCTCTTGTTCTCTGGGCCCTATATGAAAATCACGGTTCATGAAGACAAACACGTATCATAAATTCTGCATGAGAAGGAAATGCGAGAAAAGAGAGTAATATAACTAGTAGAATTAAACTTGGTGGTATTCTACCTCAAATGAGCTCCTAAACCTTTTTTCTGATTTCTCCATGCTTCTGCTATTATCCTTTTCTGGTTCAGAAACTAGTATTTGGCGTACATTGTGATCCTGCAAATCCATGTCAGCAAGATTCTCTCTCCCTGACTCAAGACCCAACTCTTGTAAGGAAAAACCAATGGTACTATGAGCACTGTTCTGGGATTGTGAATCTGCATTTGGAGCTTTTGTTTCCATGTTCAAACTTTCATAAAACTGTTCTGGGATTGAGCAGTTACCAAGCAGCTGGTTCATGAAGTCAGCTTCCTCCTCTGTGTACACTTCACTGAGACAACTCATCCATTCTTGAGACATCTCCTCAATATGCTCCATTTGCTTTTTCTTTGGATGCCAGTAACTATAAAGAGAGAGAGAGTGTGTGTATGTGTAATGCAGAATAAGAAGCTCCACTATTTGTTTAAATGCTTGAACGGAAAAGTTGGAGAAACACTCTATTTATAGTAATGCTAATAGAGGGAATGGCTGTATCACTATCCATAAGAAAACATCTGAACTGAATCATCACATATAATTGGCAATAATTATATAGCATAGCATCTGACTAAGTCTCAAAGTACGTCTTTTGAGACATGGGTATGAAAATATTCCACTCTATCTTATATTAAATTAAAGATTGGAGAATGAGTAGTGTGAGGCATGCAGTAAGGAAGTTTGGAAGGTAGGAAATTGAAGGAGATAAAGAAAGAGAATTACACCTGTAATTGGGAGACGTGGGTTATGTATGCGTTGAAAAGGAACATAAAACGGCTGGCAGTTTGAGATCGTGGTGATGAGTCTGAGTTCTAAACTGTTATTTAACCAGACAGCATTATCTGTAACTGGATTTTTGTCCCCTCCACAGTTGTTAAAAACCCATCACATTTTCCACGGACTTCAACTCAAGTTTCCAGAGTAGATTTGAGTTGACACTATATCACATTACGTGGAAAGATGAAATACCAGACTCTTCCTTCTGTCCAGAAGGAAATGTATTATTCCTACAACAAATTTTTGTACGCATTTCTCTTCATTACATAGTTCATTTTTATCCCTTAATAAAGAAATAAAAACTGAACAAAGTTAGTGTTATATTTTCTACAAAGTATATGAGGGGGTCTGAATCACATATGGTTGCTGATAACAGTTTACATGCATGTATAGTATTTGCTCTGGTGGTACATTCATCTCAGGAGATCAGTCTGTGAATGAGTGCAGTTCATGTAAGATTTTTTGGCTAATTATTTTTGTAAGCTGTGACCTAAGGAGAGTGTGAATGCTATGCTGTGCATGTTAAGTTGTCAAAAGACAGTTCCTCCCAAGCATGTTTCCTCTTAACAGTCATGAGAAAATAAGCTTTCAACAGATATACAGTGTAAAACTATCCATGTAAGGATTGTATGGTAAAAATGGACTTAAAAGTTCTATTCAAAATGTTAGGAACAGTTCTGTGTAATTTAACATATGGAATCAATAATCTCAAAGTACATCAAAGAATAGTATAAATTAGTTTGAATTTGGGTTTTTTCACTCCACTTTTATTTGGGGTAAGGCAAGCCAGGCAAGTCCTGCAAAATAATGCTAATAGCTTTAGAGTGAGAAGAATTCAAGTTAGAATCCAGGCTGTTTGCAGTTACGATGACTGCCGTGTGAAAACTGCAATATTTGTGTTGTTTTTAAACCTGAAATAATCGTTATGCATTGAACTCGTGGCCACAAGAATTGTTATTTACACTATACTATACAAAACACTGATAGAAAAGCATCGGCAAATAAAAATACTATCTGAATACAGATTCAGGGCGTAACACACACAGGTCCAGATACATCTTTTATCACTGGCCCTTGAGTTCTTTGAGGAGGCACTCTCTATCAAGTCAATCCATGCCACTAAAATACTGACCACGAATTTTAATATTAATCATGAAACAATTTTCTACATTATAAATTTTAAATTTCAATTATTTTCTAGAATTTAAGAATTCTTTTTCAATGAAAACGTTATAACAAATTACAATTATGCGAAAATATTCTTAAAAATAATTTCAACAGCTGTAGAACTTTTCCGCTTTTTCCAAACGGGGTTAGGATAAGACCCAATATAAAAGTACAAGTATTGGCGTTGGAAGGGTGATGACATTTGTACCATCCTGGTCAATATAAAACCAAACACATGGAACTACTAAAGAAGTAGGTATAGAAAATTGCATAATGATAAATGGCCACAAAAACATATAGCTCAAAACAATTATATAAAACAAAAAGATTCTCAGTTCAACAACTTGAGCGTGATAAATAACTTGAATAAATGCCATAGAAATTCTTAAATTCTTCAAACAATGAAATCATCCCCACCACATCATCACTAATGCCAGAATCCAAAAACCGTAGGGGAAGATGGACACTGATCACTCATTCAGCGATACTGCAACGCAAACAAAAAAAAAGTGGTTATGAAAACCTGTGCAGGAATAATATGGAAAATTTGAAATCCATGCAGATAAATAAAAAATGTTTACCTTAATGAAGCCAATTTCCTTGGCATTACTACGGAAACACTGCCTGCAACACATAAGCCCATACTTCCTAATCAATCCATGAGGGTTCCCACACACGCGGCTGCAGAACAGAAGAACGCATCCCAATCAATCAACAAATCTCATCAGAATAAAGAGAAACCAATTAAGCACCACCAATTCACAAACAGTATAATAATCTGAACTTGGACAGACAAAAAACTAGACAAACAAGAAGACCCCTAAAGTTCTAAAATCCAAAATTAAAAACAGAGGAAAACAATGAAACATAGTGAAACTAGAGGCAGCATATGTATGCCCAACAAAGTTTTAAAGTAAGACATACATTTTTACAAGGCAAGAAATAACCTATTTCACAAGCAATTATACAAAATCACTATGATGATCTCCAATCATATGGTCAGGATCAACACTCGAGACAGCTTACAAATGTATTGGTCCATCGACAACTAAATACCAAAATACCAATTTGCAAATGTCTGGCATTATAGTGCAGTATCTTCACACAATCGTTAAATATCCAAAAAGGATGCTCAATCACTAATCTAAGGACATCCTCAAAGAATATACATCCAATCACAAAACCCGATCTACACACTGATGCACAATATAAGTTCAGATAAACAATCATATGTAAAATTGGTAGCTTTTAACGTTAACAGAGTTTTCCTGCTAAGCGTTTTTAAATAGATATTTTCAAAATTCATTTTTAAAGAAAATCAATTCATCCAAATTAATTATATTTAAAATCAATATTACAGACACGCCAAAACTTCAACAAAATAAAATAGAAATGGTACTAAAAACTCAATTCAAACCCAAACGATGAGGAAAACATTGGTTATCACAAAAACGGTGATACGACTCACTCACCTCTTTCAAATGGGGATCAAAATAAATCCTTCAAACTAAGAAAAAATTCATAATATTAATAGTAATCAAATGGACTAAGAACACGCAGGGAAAAGTATCAACTTTGCCATCCAAGACCACCACTAAGGGAAGATGAATTAGTACCAGGTGCGAGAGCCAGGCCCATAGTTTTTTGGATGGGAGTTCCACACGTTGGAGTGCCCCATGTTGCTGATTTGCAAAGACGAAAACGCAAGAATCCCAAAACCCTAGCCTCCAAGTCGCACAGAAATATGAAAATCAAGAGCGAAATTCTGAAATATATAGTAGAGTGAAAACCCTAGGACGTGTTTGGTCACTCTCTTAATCAATTACTGTTTGCTTTATTTTAAATTTTAAGAAATGTTATTAAATAATAGTTTAAAAAGGAAAGCCAAAAATGAAAAATAAATCAAAATCGCTTTAAAATATATCAAATGAATTAATATGATTTAGTAATTGATTTAATTGAAAAGCTGTTTATTTTTCATTTTTATAAATATTTCCTTGTAAGCGCTAAATTGAATATTTTGTATTAAAATTCTGAGTGATTTGGTTAAAATTGGATTGTCTTAATATCTTCCAAATACCCAAAACTGTCAAAATAATCCTGTATAAATTTTTAAAACATATATAATTAAAAAAAAAAACACTTTTTCTTCTTTATTCTCAAATGAAACTTGTACATATTTCCAATATATTATAAAATATTTTCAAACTATTTACGGTTAATATCTCACAATATAATAACATATAATAATATTTATATTCTTAATATATTAAAAAATATTTTAAAAATATTTACAATTAATATTTTATGATATTATAATTTATTATCATGTTTTATTATATTTTAATATGATTTATTATACAACATTCTCAAAGTATTTTGATTATCATGAGTATAATTTATTTAATACATATGTTTACTATAACTTCAAAAACTTATGCATAAATATCATCAGAAAAATTTATATATATATATATATATATATATATATATATATATATATATATATATATATATATATATATATCTTATTTTTGTTTTTTTTTTTTTTTTTAATT
>Ga0214542_1000772_pt1 | contig 61130 bp, 23 predicted proteins | sample CNSS1metaG_FD_160096 | JGI IMG/M metagenome (GOLD analysis project Ga0214542, IMG submission 160096) | Root nodule microbial communities from cowpea collected in UCLA plant growth center, Los Angeles, California, USA - CNSS1 | ecosystem: Host-associated > Plants > Roots > Nodule | place: USA...
ATATAAAGATCTTATGAATTTATATATGTGAGTTTGACTCTTACATTCAGACAAAATAAAAAAGTTGAGAAATATATAAATAAATTTTTTATAAATTCATTATTTTAAGAGACAATGTTTTGATATCTAATATGAACATGCTTTATAATTTATTGGTGCTGAATTTTCTTTGTGTATTTTTTCAAAAAGAAATTCCGACTGGTTTATCTTGATAGCTTGCTTGAAAAAATTATTATAATAAATCAAATTTAAAAAATATAATAAAAAAAGGTTATACTCCATAACAGTTATCGTAAGTTTTAAATAAGTGAAATTGTTTAGACAAGACTTGTTAGATTGTGCATTTTTCCACCCCATTTAACCAGAAATGAAGCAATCAAGAAAAAGAAATAGTTCCATCGCAATTGGGTGGTTCTTAATTAAGTGAAGACTTTGTTTTGTCCCATGTATCCATGTGGCATGAAATGACGATGTCGATGCAAAGTGAAATATTCAAAGTCACGAGTTTCCACGAAATGATTAAAAGACACGTAATGAATATTCTCTTCGCTCAAAATATCGTGCATAAGATTCGGTATATACCTTCAATATTTTTAATAATAATATAAAAAAAAATGGTCAACCTAAATGAAGCCACCCATTTATTAACAATGGCGGGTCACCCTCCCACTCAAGATGTGACTTCATTTAAAAATAACTTTAAATTTCCCTTAAAAAAAATACACTAGCAATTTAATCATCCTTAAATAATTATAATCTCTCGTACTCGTTATACACGCTATATTGGTCAAACTAAAATTACTTATGTGTAATATATAAAATATAAAACAAAATATAACACTTACAACTTTATAACTTACTTTGAATTGGTTTTAATGTCTTTACAATTCCACTCCGGATAATCAATTATGGTTTAATCTTCAATTTGATTTGATAAAAAAAAAAAAAACATTGTACGAAAACATTTCTATGTTATTGTTGTCTTTGATATTTTTTCTCGTCCCTCAAAAGTGGATCAACGTTACTACGTTAAGTAAGAGCCATATATTTTGACCATGATCTCGAATGTCTCAATTAAATTAAATTATATATTAAAAAAAAAACCGAACTGGTGAATGTTACATTGGTGAGGTGAAGCATGCCATCCATGTGGTGTGGTGCAAGACGAGGGCACAAAGTCAAATAAGAGATTCAATAATGAACATGTTACGAAGTGAATATCCCGTTTCCACGTAGAACCCATTCATAACATTCTCTAGATTCCGTTTGCTTCAAGTTTTTCTTTTTCTATAACTTTTTATATATGCAATTTTAACTTTTATAAAATCTTAATTATAAATTTAGTGTTCTAATTTTAGGATTAAGAAATAAAAATCTACTCTTAATATATTTTAAATTATTAACGTATTTATTAAAATAAAATGTATTAAATTAATTGTTAAATCCATTACAAAAATGAGTATAAATATGTAATATTCTTATTGGTTAAAATACACATTTAGTCCTTGGTTTCATTCAGATTTGTCATTTTAGTCCTAATATTGTCTTTTTGGTCAATTAGATCCCAATTTTCGTTAATTTTGTTCAATTTGGTTATTTTTTTGCTAACATAGTTTAAATAATTAACATAATGATAGTGACTGTCATGTGTCACTTCGTAGTCTTTTTCATTTTTATTTTTAAAAAATTGTCCATGTGTCAATCCACACTAGCGTACCACATGTCAGGATCAATGTTTTATATTTAATTTGATCCCTATATTTATTATTTTCGTTCAATTTAGTTTTAATTTTTTTAAAATGAAACAATTTTGTCCTTTAAATTGAGACCAAATTTAATTTTTGTATAAATGTTATAATGATTTATTTATTGAAATTCAAATTTTTTTAACATATTTTGATTTAGGGTTACAATTAGTTTAAAATTAGAACGAAAATGGTACGGATAGAGACTAATTTAAAAATTTTAAATCTATGGTTTTACTTGTCATCCTTAAAATTTTTATTTTAATTTTAAAATGATAGTAACCTTAAACCAAAAATATTTAATAAAAATATGAATTTTAATAAAAAAAATCATTATAAATTTTATATAAAAATTAAATTTGGTATCAATTTCGAGAGACCCAAAATTACTCAATTTTAAATAAAATTTGGACTAAATTGGACAAAAATAACGAATATAATAACCAAATTGAATATAAAACATTGACCCCAACACCCGACACATGGTTAGATTGACACGTCGACATTTTTTTAAAAATTTAAAAAATTTAAAAAAATTTAAAAAATAAAAAAACCACAAAGTGACATGTGACCGTCACGGTTTATTACCGTTAATTATTAAAATAATGTTAGTAAAAAAATGACCAAATCAAACAAAATTGACGAAAATTGAGAAATGGTTGAACAAAAAAACAATATTAGGACTTCAATGACAAAATTGAACAAAAATAGGGACCTAGTGTGTATTTTAACCTTAAAATAACTTAAGTTATATATTAATGTTAAAGTAAAATTGTTTAATTTTAAAACATAAGAACATTAAATTTATTATTTCAATACAAGACACTCTCTCATTAATTCACATAAAAAGTTCGCAAAAGACATTATCTCACTTAACTAAAACAAGAAATCAACCTCACTATGGATAGAATTTTGACACATGAACATCACTTTTCTTACATGTTACACAAGAGCAAATCTTTTTTACATTACACAGGATATTACATTAGAGTATCACACTAGATTTAAATGAGATATTATGCTTTCATAAACATTTTATATACTTAATACATTACTAGTTTATATATTGTTCCTATCACACCCAATAGTCTCACATCGCTCAGAAGTCGAGACTCAAGACAGTTTAAATATGCCTTCCTCTTTTCACCATTTGAAATGACTTTTAAGGTAAATACAAAATTGTGACGGAGCACAGACTCCAAAATTGACAATAACTCATATGAGGGGTGATTAATCATAACTATGTCACTTGACGGACTTGCATTGAAACAATTATTATTAAATTAGTCACTTCATCATTAATAGTCTTTATTATTTCAATTCACATTTTTTTATTAAAATAAAGTTAAAAGTGTTATTATAATTTGTTATATTATTTCCAATTTATTGTATTATTAATTGAAATTTAGTAATTATTAAGTTTTTGCTTAAATTATTAATTATTAATTAAATTATTATTAATATAATTAATAATTAATAATATAGAAATTAAAAATATATTAAACTTATAAATAGTTATGTACGCAATTAATATCTCATGTAATCTACTATAATACAATATCTAATGTAACATATTAATATAATATTTGGTGTAGTGTAGAAAAGAAGATTTGTTCTTGTGCCAAATATAAGAAAAGTAGATGTCTACATGTTGAAATGGTAGATTGTTAGAGGTTGGTTTCTTCTTTTAGTTAAGTAAGAGAATGTCCTTTTTTAACTTTTTGTGTGAATTAATTATAAAGTGTTCAGTGATGTTTTTTATTATAACTAATAATTAATAATATATACTCACCCAACAAATATGTTAAGTGATGATGTGGTCTAACAAGACTCATTTAATTTTACTGACCTAAAGTGGTTAGACGATATTTTGAGATATATTTGTTGGTGTAAATATTCATATATAAGCAATATATGTGACCAAATATCTCTTTAGTTTGATTACCTTATAATATTCCTTAATACCATATATTTATAGAATATTTGGTATATCACATTATATTTATTATTTTGATAATTATTATATATATGTTAAGTTGTTATATATATTTTTTATATCATTGAATATTCTCTTGATACTATTTGTTTTTTCAACAAACCTTATAAGGCCCATAAACACTATAAATACACATGATATTTCACCTGGAAATACAGACTCTCATCCTTACTCTCTTTTACTCAAGAGATTCAAACTCTCTTACTCATGTGAGAGCACGAAAAAGTTTTTTTGCATATGGATCTCTCTTGTGTTCCAACCCTCAAGAGTATACATCAAGATTTCTCATTCCATTCAGATCATGTCCAAATGTCCATGCTCGGGATCCCGGTAAAATTAAAATTTCATGAAATTCATATATATATATATATATATATATATATATATATATATATATATATATATATATATATATATATATATATATATATATATATGTACGTATGTATGTATGTATGTATGTATAATTGAGAAAGCACAAATAGCAAATTTTGGTAATATGACACTCTCTCATTAATTCACACAAAAATTTCAAAAAAGATATTCTCTCACTTAACTAAAAGAAAAAACCAACCTCACTACGTGACAATATACATTTTTGACATGTGAACATCTAATTTTCTTACACATGACACAAGAGTAAATCTTTTCTACATTAATACACAAGATATTACATTATAATATTTCACTAGATATTACTATATGGTAGATTACATGAGTTATTAATTGCTTATGTAAACATTTTATAGATTTAATACATTACTAATTTATATATTGTTTCTATCACATCCAATAATCTGATATCGTTTAGAAGTCAAAGCTTAAGGCAATTTAAATACTTTTTCCTTTTTCTACTTTTCCACTCTTCGCCTTTTAAGTTAAGAACAAAACTATGAAGGAACATAGATTCCAAAGCAGAGATATCTCAGATGAGGGATGATCAACCATAACAATGTCACTCGACGAACTTGTGATGGGAATAATTATTATTAAATTAGTTACTTTATCATTAATCGTCTTTATATCTCAATTCACATTTTTTATTAAAATAAAGTTAAAAGTATTAATACAATTTATTATATTATTTCCAATTTATGATATTATTAATTGAAATTTTGTAATTATTAAGTTTTTGCTTAAATTAGTAATTATTAATTGAATTATTATTATTAGCATAATTAATAATATATAGACTAATAATGTATTAAACCTCTAAAATATTTACGTAAGTAGCTAATATCTCATGTAATATACTATAATGTAATATCTGGTGTAATACTCTAAAATAATATTTTGTGTATTATAGTAAAGATTTGTTCTTGTGTCATTTGTAAGAAAAATAGATATCCACATATCGAGATGGTAGAATGCCACGTAGTGAGTTTAGTTCTTTTTTTTGTTTTAGTTAGATAAGAAGTGAGATAATGTCTTTTTTGAACATTTTGTGTGAATTAATGAGAGAATATCATGTCTCAAAACTTTGCTATTTATGTTTTCTCTTTTGTGTTATATATATATATATATATATATATATATATATATATATATATATATATATATATATATATATATATATATATATATATATATATTTTTATATATATATATACATATATATATATATATATATATATATATATATATATATATATATATATTCAAATAATTTAATAAAATATTTATTATTAAATTATCTACTTTATCATTAATCATTTATATTTCAATTCACATTTTTTCTTGAAATAAAATTGAAAGTATTATTATAATATATTATATTCTTTCCAATTTATACATTATTAATTGAAATTCAGTAATTATTAAATTTCTGCTTAAATTATTAATTACTAATTGAATTTTAATTATTAGTATAATTAATGATTAATAATATATAAATTAATAACGTATTAAATTTATAAAATATTTACGCTGCAATTAATTTGTAATGTAATATCATGTGAAATGTAAAAAATTCTGCTCGTTTGTCATTTGTCACGTGTAAGAAAAGTAGATGTCAAATTGTCAAAATTGTAATTGTCACGCAGTGAAGTTGATTTCTTCTTTTAGTTAATGGAAAACGAGATAATTTTTTATTTTTAGCTTTTTGTGTGAATTAATGAGATAGTGTCATATCTCAAAAACTTTGTTATTTATACTTTCTTCATGTATATATATCAGAAAATGATGATATAAGTTAAGAACATGGAACTTCTACTATGTCACTTTCGGTATAATATATCATGACTGGTGCAACAAGGTAGAAATGTAATGTGAGAAACTAGAGACCGAATGAAAACATGGTAGAAATTTAATGTAAGAAAAATTAAACACAACAGGTTTTCAAGGAAAGCGGCTGGTTATATACAACAAAGTCATGGGTTAGCATGAATAATTTTTAAGAACCCAATTTAAATGCAAATTATTATTAATTCAAAACTATACTATCTAAAAAAGCCAGTTTGAAATTTTGTAGTCTGAATCTAAATATTTGAATTAGATCAAAACATAAATTCACATTTTAAAAGTAAAAGTAGTTTGGATGTTTATAAATTAATTTAATATCAATTTTTAAATTGATATTCCTTTAACATCGATTTTAAAACTAAAATCATTTTAAATTATTATGTAGTTATAAAGAATAATCTTTAAAACTAAAATTTGTTAGAATTTTTTAATATTTTATATAATGTGCAATTAACTAATAATTTAAAAAATAGACCAGTTTTTTCATATTTAGTACATATTTTCTGTATAGCTACTTACAATATTTGTTATATGTTTTTAATTTTAGTAAATGTTACCTCCGAATAAAATCAAATGGTGTATTCATAAATTCAATCCAAATATAATATAAATTTCAATAATTGGATTGAAATTAAATCTAAATTATTTTTTTAAAAGTTAATTTAAGTTTTTATAAATTGAAAATCCAAATAATCTAAAACCGTTATTTTAGATAGAATAATTTGAATGTTTACGAAACTGTTTGATAATTTTTAAATCAATTTTAAATACAATATAATTTAAAGTTAATATATATTTTTTAAGAATACTTCTTTAAATGATAAATTGTTTGAATATTTCGTATTTCATTAAATATACAATTAATTAATAATCTAAAAATCAAAGTAATTTTTTACACTTAATAAATGTTTTGTGTAAAGTTAAATCTTAAATATGAATACACGTCACCCTCTAATAATAAGAACTCTTGATGTATTATTTAAATTTTAGTGTTGATTATCAATTACTATATATAGTACAAAGTATTTATGCATGAATATTGAATATAAAAGTAACATTATATAGTACAAAACATTTATGCATGAATATTGAACATAAAAGTAACATGTATGTTTTCTGTTTTCTAAAGAATAATACAATGGAGTTTGATTTGACTGATAACTTTTATACAGGTTTTTCTTTTAGGAAAAGTTGTTACATATACTTATAAGAGTTGAAAAAAGAAAACATATAAATATTTTTTTATTTTCACACTAGATCAAATAAATGTAACAGGTAATATTATGTAAATGTGCAACGCTTGATGTTCTCTGATATTTTTCAGTATCTTTTGCCGGCCATCATTTTCGTTTCAAAATTGATGTTCTGTTTTGGTATCATCTTCCATGTTTTCTCTCTTTTGTTTCTACCTTCCATTTTTCAATTTTTGTCCTTTAATTAAAACTCATAAACTTGTTCAAACACTCTTCTTATTTAACCTCATTCAACAGCAAGGTAACTTTTTAACAGGCGTTGCTATTTAACTTCAACTCTTACTTAGTTCTTATAATCATCACGTGTAAAACACAAATTATAGATAACTACAAGATTTCCCTTTCAAGAAAAATTGAGAGCTACCTAATATGCTAGTGCTCACGACAGCACAGACCCTACTATTGTCATTTTACAAGTACACAGAAAAATAAACCCAGTTAATTATCCAGAGATGCCACCTCCTATATACATTAATTGTCAACACTTCAGTTTCACATTTCCAAACCAAACGCCTCTCTAAAGTCAATGCACGTTACTCAACTTGTTTGCAAGGACTTTTGCTTCATCCAATTCCTTGGCTTGAAATGCATTGTACTGCAAGTGAAAATTTTGAATTTTCGCTTCTTCATAAAGTCCTTTCTTTAGTCTTTGATTTCAAACCTGGTTCATTACCCTTCCCAGAGAGTAAAAAAAATGAGACTCGGCGTCAGTAGGAGGGTTTGAGCTCCCAACTACACCTCTCTTAACCATGAAAAGTCATTTCTTAGAGATACATTTCTCCAAGTCTCAGTTTCTGAACCAATCTTTCCTGTGGAATTTTCAAAACTGCCAGCCTTGAAAAGACAACAACATCTAATTTTATATGCTTTACTTAACTATCTTGGCATCTCTATTTCTCTTCTGAATATGCCAGGTTTTTAGTAGACAATGACATCAAAATTAACTTCAGACAACCCCAGAGGACTAGAAAGCTTTAGCTATTATTACCACCTTTTAAATCCCTTCAAATCAACGTGATTAATTCACATTTACTTTTCAACTAAGAGACAGAAAAAGTGGTTGGTTTGGTTACCATGGTGCGCAGAACAGTGGGTAAAACGTGGTTCTGTAATAACACTGACCCTGGTATGTTAGGCCGGTTCAATCCAAACCACTTTCTGTAATTACTACTCGTAAATTGTCCGATATATGTAGCCTGATTTAGGACTATTATTATATATATGCAATTGTTGATAGCGTGTCTTTGGCCTATTGTTAGGGGAAACAGATTTATATAGTTGAGAGAAAAGAATTTCTGATTCACAGTTACAAGCATGGAGGTGGAAATCCCAGGTGCAGCTGTGAAAGAATCGGAGCAACAGAAGTTTGCTCTACCTGTGGATTCTGAACACAAGGCCACCGAGTTCAGATTATTTTCCATAGCTAAACCCCACATGAGATCTTTTCACCTATCATGGATCTCATTCTTCTCCTGCTTTGTGTCTAGCTTTGCTGCCCCACCCCTCCTTCCCATAATCCGGGACAACCTTAACCTCACAGCCACTGACATTGGAAATGCCGGTGTTGCATCGGTTTCCGGTGCAGTTTTCGCAAGAATTGCAATGGGAACAGCTTGTGACTTAGTTGGACCGCGCCTGGCCTCTGCATCACTCATCCTCCTCACAGCACCATTTGTGTACTTCACTTCCATCATCAACTCAGCCACCTCGTACCTCCTTGTCCGTTTCTTCACCGGCTTCTCCCTGGCCACCTTTGTCTCCACACAGTTCTGGATGAGCTCTATGTTCTCCGCTCCGGTCGTGGGTTCGGCAAACGGGTTTGCCGGCGGATGGGGCAACCTTGGAGGAGGAGCCACCCAACTGATCATGCCCCTTGTCTTCTCCCTCATCCGTGACATCGGTGCTACGAAATTCACGGCATGGAGGATTGCGTTCTTTGTCCCTGCCATGTTCCAGATGCTGACGGCATTTTCAATCCTGATATTTGGGCAGGACATGCCCGATGGAAACTTTCAGCGGTTGAAGAAGTCAGGGGAGAAAGCAAAAGACGAATTCTCAAGAGTGGTGTATCATGGGATTACTAACTACAGAGGGTGGATTCTGGCGTTGACTTACGGCTACTGCTTCGGGGTGGAGTTGACCATAGACAACATCATAGCTGAATACTTCTATGACAGGTTTAATCTGAAACTCCACACTGCAGGAATCATTGCTGCGAGCTTTGGGTTGGCTAACTTGTTTTCTAGACCTGGTGGGGGTTATATATCAGATGTAATGGGAAAGAGGTTCGGCATGAGAGGGAGGTTGTGGGCTTTATGGCTGTGCCAAACCTTGGCTGGTGTCTTCTGCATCATCCTTGGCCTTGTCGGTTCTTTAGGTGTCTCCGTCCTTGTTATGATCATATTCTCTCTCTTTGTCCAAGCCGCATGTGGAATGACCTTTGGGATTGTTCCCTTTGTCTCAAGAAGGTGCCTTTCTCTATACTTCTTCTTTCAATCAAAATCACTTCAATTTTTTATTTCTACTTTCAAACTTTGTTTCAGTTTCTTTAAAATGAATACTGATAAAACACCTACATCATGTTATCACTCTAGATAATTTATCCTTGGATGTGAAGATTGTTTTTCTATTTATCACTTTTGTTGGAAACAACTTTCAAAAGTTATTAGATTTTGGAGTTGAGAAGTACGAGATTCTTATAAAAACAGCTTTTAAAGCCAAAAAGTGTGAAGAGAACCAAAGATTTCCTTATTAAACGGCTTTGAATTTTCTAACAAATCAGGATCCACCGGATCATGAGAAACAGCAGGTAAAGTAACATATGTATCATGTTAAATCATATGGATATGATTATCTAACATATCGTACATGTTTCATGCATCTTCTTGAGACTAGATGTGTTGATAACACTTAACAGCTCTGTTTTCAATAGCACGAGTTTGTGCAATCAGAGACACGTGCACACTTAACACAAAGTTGAAAGTTAACACAGTTATGTTAACAAAGCGCACAGCACTATGCCAATAACTGTGCAATCAATTGTAATGTTGTGAAAATGTTCAGGTCATTGGGGGTGATATCTGGAATGACAGGAGGAGGAGGCAATGTGGGTGCAGTGGTGACCCAGCTAATTTTCTTCAAAGGATCGAAGTTTTCAAAAGAAAGAGGAATAACTCTAATGGGAGTGATGATCATAATATGCACTCTGCCAATGTGTTTAATCTATTTTCCACAGTGGGGTGGGATGTTTTGTGGTCCATCGTCTAAGAAGGTGACAGAAGAAGATTACTACTTAGCTGAGTGGAACTCAAAGGAGAAGGAGAAAGGGTCCCATCATGCAAGCTTGAAATTTGCTGATAACAGCAGAAGAGAAAGAGGAAAAAAACTGAATGCATCAACAGAGCCTTCTGAGGAGATCACACCTCCACATGTTTGATTGCTTCACTCAACCCTCATCATGAAGCTTGTCATATCAAATCAAATCAATGTATGTTCCTATGTTTGCTGCATAATCAAGTTGAAATGGTTCCGAGCCTACTTAAATTTTCTGTTTCAATCTGCTATTACTTACCATAGATTCCCATTGTTTGCTTTGAAAACTTTTGGTCACTGTTGTCACCACTACTCCACTTTTAGACTCTGGACGAAAGGGTTTAAGCTAAAAATAGGAGGGTTACGTCTCCAAATGTTAAAGGTAATTAATGTGATAGGTTATGCTTTTTGCCATAAAATTCAAAACTCAACTGCTAATTCCCCTTTTCTAAACGTAGAATGATATTATAATTTTTATTTTTTTTATTACGGGATTTAAATAAATAGTTGATTAATGCATCATTATATTTTATTTTTAAAAAATTAATAATTCACACTAAATTACTTTAGAAATTACTTAATAAAAAAAAATTAGAATCGTAATATAATTTTCCTGACTATATGAAAGAAACATGTTAACCACGCTTATAAGTATTTTAGTTGTATCAATCAATCCTAGAGTAAAACAGTGTAACAGTAATTAAATTAAATCGTTATCCACAAAAAATAAATTAAAGAGTGTGTTTGTAACCACGTAAATATTGTCTAGGATAATAGTAGCTTGACAGCTTACACTTTTTTATATTTTTCTATTATTTATGCAGATATAAAAAGAGAAGAAAGTTTAAAAACTAAGTATTTCACACGAAAAGCGAATTTTTTTAGGAGTTGAGCTTTTCATTCTTTTAAGTCATGATTTGTAAATAAGCATTCATATAATCTCGATTATATTTGTGAATTATGTCTATATTTTTCAGGTTTTCACTGCTATTATGTTTCTGTATTATATTATCTGAGAAATAATAAATAAAATAAAATAAAATAATTTGATATTTATTAATTCACGTTTTTATATTATAAGAGTAATTATTAAAATAAAAATATTAAAATGATAAATGAAAGAATAATTTAAATATATAACAAAAATTTATTTTATTACAACAATCTTTTCACACGCTCTCTCTTAATTCTAACAACCTCTCTTTCATTTCTCTCTTCTCTCTTTTTTTTCTTCTTTACGTTTTCACTTCTCCTTTAATTCAATCAAATAATATTATTATAGAACTGAGAATAGGTTTTTTATAAGAGCAAATAATTTTATTACATCAAGTGGGATGATGAATGGTGAAGAAACTTAACAAATTAATAATATTATTAAAAGTAATTATTATGAAAATTGACAGAATTTACATGCAAATTTGCTCGTCAAATAAATTTTAAAACGAGTATAAATTTATAAATTAATAGAGGAATTGGCAAGAGAAATCGTAGCAAATTTCCAAAGAAAATAAAAATGTAACAGTTTCCTTTAACTCTTTCTGCGGATTTAAATTTATTTGAGAAAACCATAAAAATTCAAATGGAATACTTGCGAAAACTTCTGCAAAAAACAATCCACACAAAAATTTATAGTTTAATATTATGACAGTTTCTTACTGCACCTCCATGACTTTCTTACTCTTATAAAACTTTCTTTTTTTTTCGTTTTGTCATTTCTGGACTGTATAATATGAAAGTGATTTTGACTTTTAATTATATAATTCGAAAGTAAAAATAACTGGTAAATTATTTGAAAAATATTTTTAGCTTTTAGATAGTATAATTTAAAAGTCATTTTTGTCTTTCAAATTATATAATTCAGAAGTTATTTATAAAAAACAATAGATTTCAAATTATAAAATTCAGAATTAATTTTTTATTTAGATTACATAATTTAAAAAAAAAAGACAAAATGAGAAAAATAATTTATGTAGGTGGAGAAAGAAAATTATGGAAATGCAATTAGTAATTCTCTAATAGTAGATCATTTTCTTGTTACGGACTGCTTCTTCCTACACCTCTCTTCTTCCTGCACCCCATAATATCCATAAACCATAACTTACCCTCATTAAAATTATAATAAAAAATAAAAATATTCCTGTACCTCTTTCATGTTCATCACTCTCATTTCCAAGATACTTTCATCTCTATCTCCACACTTCCATTCCCACTATTGTACGTCAAAATAAATTTATTCAGCACTTTCATCTCCATCTCCACTTTTTCACTCTCAAAATAAATTTCGCTTGCTTCAGTCCATGGCAAGAGTCTGGAACTCAAAGGAAAGTCAAGCTTATTGTTTTTTTCCCCTCCAAATCCAAAGGTCGAAGACGGGTTTCGTAGGTGAGAAGCAGGATCGTAGATGAAAGTCTCCATTGTATATAACGTCCATTGTAAGTTCCGACTTACGCTTTCAAATTAAATAAATGATTAAATATATATTTTTTTTCTAATTTTTAAAATAAATTAGAACTAGTTATTTTAACTAAATTTTATTATGTTTATTTTAGATTTCAGATGTATTTAATGATTTTGTTCGTTTACACAGTTTAACACATATTCGTTTTAATGTTAATTAAAAAATATATTTAAAATAAATTTTAATAAAATTTGGTCAAAAATACTAAATTTACAAATTTTTAAGATGAATAAATTAAAATTAACCAAAATTTTAAAAAGAGACAAATTTAAATTTTTACATAAAAACATATTTAAATCTTAAATAAATCATCATAGAAAAAACAAAATTCAAGATTCAGCAATCTGATTATTTTTTTTTTAAATACATTCGTGTAATCCTGAATTATAATTTGAAATATACAATCCGAAGGAGAAATATTTTTTTAGAATGTGTATTCTGGAATGTAATTTTTTTAAATGCTTTCTAGATCATAAAATTTAGTTTGAAAATATCTTCTTATAATCTATAATGTATTATTTTAATATATTCTAAATTATATAATCTAAAAGATAATTTTACTGTCAAAATATTTCTAGACTCAAAAATATCTTTCAAATTGTACGATCTAAAATACATTAAAAAAATCAAAGTGCAAAGATAACTTTTATCTTTTTGTTATAATGAGAAATAATTTTGGATTTATCAGTTTTGTGGAAGTGCATGAGAAAATAAAAAGAAAGGTGCAGAAAGAAAGACACCTTGTTAGATACCTTTGAATAATATGGTCCATTCTTTATTGGGCCATCTCTGAGCTCTTCTTAAAAGTTATTAGGCCTCTACTATTTACACTATCTACACACTGTTTTTACTAGAAGAGATTTCCTTTTTCCAAATCATGTGTACCTCTGTTGGAGTGTTGAGAATGTCTTAGATTTCCAGATTATGAAGAGAAACATATTTTAGATTACAAAATTCAAATATGAATATAATTTTAGATTCTGTAATTTATAAATTATTTTAATTATAAATTTTAAAATGTACTTTTAAGATCATATAATTTAAAAATATATTTTATATTATATATTAAAACATATTATGAACTGTATTCACATTTTATATTGTATAATTTAAAATATGTTTAGAAAATGTATTACCAACTCGCTATTTTTTTTTTAATTTTTTAAACATATAACACATTTAATCATATAAATATTTTTAAAATTTTAATTGATTGTTGTAAGCTCCATTTTCAACCTTATGTGTTTGGGCTTGGTCTTTTCGTAGGCCCAAGACCATCCCCTCTAGGACCTCAATACCCTGCCAAACCTTCACACTTTCATTTGTCTCATTTTCAGAAAGTTGTTCCCCTCCCTCACACACCCTTGTCTCCAAAAAGGGCTTTGCTAGGGCATAAATCCTTCTCCTTACCAGCTAGCTCCAATATGCTTCGTACTCTCGAGTAAGTTGAACCTCAACTTCATTCTTCCCCTTTTTCCAGTGTAAGGGCTCTAGTTTTGTTTTGGGTTCCCCTAGTACCTTTTTCTCAACTTCGTGTATGTTGGTTTTCAGCTCCGTAGCTTGCTCCAGTGCCCTATTACTTTAGTGGGTTACCATTCCTTGTGCTAGCGTCTAAAAAGGTAAGGGAAGTTAGGGTCCATGTTTAAATGCCTGTTGCTTACTTTTAGTTCTCTTTTGTGTTTCTAATGGTTGAGTAGTGTTATGATGTATGAAAATCCATTGGGTGTTGTCTTGAATGAAGTTTCTGGTTTTGCATGCGTAGAACAATGGGGGAGAACTGTTATTCTCGTCCAAGCGAGTTTGTCTCGCCTAGGCGAGAATAGCATAAGCTCGCCTAGGTTTCTGCTCGAGCACTCGCCCAGGCGAGGGGATGAGTTTTTGAGCGACAAGCCAGCTCGCTCAGGCGAGACGACCTCACCTAAGCGAGAGCTCGCGCAATTTTCCAGGAACCTCTGTTGCAGTCTCGCCTAAGCGAGATCCTGTAGCTTAAGCGAGACAATCTCTCTCACCTAAGCGAGGACACGTAACTTGGGCGAGAACTGGTACAAGAACGTGTTATGCTCTGTTATGCTTTGATTGATTGTTTTATTTGAACCATTACGTTTAAAGCCTAAAGTGTGTATATATGCATGAATTGTTTGGCTATGTGAACTGTGGTTGGTATGTGGCATGAGTATCAAATGGAATTTTTGGTTGTTGGTTGAGAACTTACATGAGATTTGGATGTTTGAGATAAAAGTGGTGGGTATGGTATGAGAAACATGAAATTGCTGTGAGATAGGCGTAATTCCATGAGTCTTATGGGAAGATCTCATGGTGGTGTGTAGTGTATATATTAAGATAAGAATTCAAGTAAGGACCGCATCCCGAAACTCTAAAGGGTCAGTGAGTCTCATGTAGAGCAAACTGAGCCAAGTGTTGAGAGTAGCGGGAGGCCCTAGTCTCTAGCAGGATAATGGCCTTAAACGCTTAAAGGCTAACCTTGTGTGTGGTAGGGTGAAACCCATTGGCAATGGCTCTGCAGAGCAGTAGAGGCCACCACAAGTGCAAGCGTTGGTGAATCCAATCTTAATATATTTATCCGGATAACTAAGTCATAGTGTCCTGCGTGTTTGCTATAACATGATTCTCTGTGCCTATTGTATTGCATGCTTGGAACTGTTTTAAGTACTTGCCTGCTGTAATATATTAAAGTTATTTTTACACTAGCTTACCCTTTCATTTTCGTGGTTGTGCTTGTGTTTCTTTTTCTTTTGCGATGATCACCTTTTGGTGGGAGCAGATGAGAGAAATGTCCAAGGTGGATCTAATGGTCGCAGCGGTGCAGCTTAAGCTATTCTGTTAATGATTAGCGGGCTCTTAAGAGCAGTTTTATGGCCATGGTGCCTTTTTGTAATAGTTGTTCTAAGAGCAACCCTTGTCAGCTTTTATGTTTAGTTCCTGGCATTATCCTTGACATACCTTAGTATTTCAAGTACCTTTATGGATGACTAAATTCTTGGTTTATGATGTTCATCTGATTGCTCTTTCATTATTATAATCATGTGATGTTTCTATTTAGTGGAATTATTCTATTTAAACGGGATGTTACAATTATTTAATGTTTTTAATTATATAAATTAAAATGATTATTATTTTTAAATATTAAATTTGTGTTATAATTAATATCTTATCATAATTCTACTAAAAGAACAAAATATTTTTATAACATCTATTTTAATTTCTTATCATTTTGGAATACTGAAAGAAACATATGCATTTGTGTGAAAAATTCTACCAGCATACATGCATGATTCTAGGAATAATCTTCGAACTTCCATTCTTCTCCATATATTTTCAGAGCAATTTCTCTCTCAAAGAAACATCTCACCTCAACGGACCCAATTATGTTATGAAATCAATAAAAGCAAATTACTTAGCCACGTTGACCTGACCTCAATTTACTTTATATTTATTTGAAAAAGGTCAAATAGTAAAATAGAAAAAGTAAAAGTGTGAAAGTTACACAAAAAGATGTAAAGGCAATTAAAAAAATCTCTGTCTTTTTAAAGAAGGCTACAAAAACAAAGTTTTTTTTCTATGTTTTTGCCATTAGTTGATAAAGTGAACCAAGATTGAAGTTTATTAATAAAAATGTTTTATGAATTAAGGGATTACTTATAAAAACACGTAATTTATTGTAAACTATGAATTATATACACAGTTATTTTTTACTTTTTAGTATTTGTCGAAAATAAGTTCAATTTGTAATAAACAATTCAATATTGTTTCTCTAATTTGTAATAAACTTGTAGACTAGTTATGTAAACAGAATTATAATACAAATATTGAATTTCAGGGTTTATTACACAGTGTATACGTAAACATCTATTGTGAGTGGAAGTGTAACACAAACCCATATTACTTTCTTTAGTTTCTTTTTTAACTCTCATAATTTTTTAAGAGTTATTTTTATTATTTTAAAAATAAAAAATAACTATAATTAATATTTCTTTCGCCAGTCACCATATATGCCCGATTGAAGACAAATAAAATAAAGGGTTAAATATGTTTTTGGTCCCTTAAGTTTCAGCGAAATTTGGAATTAGTTCCTCATTAAAATTTTTGATCAATTTAGTCATTCATCTTTCAAAATGCGTGAATTTAGTCCTTTAAACCAAATTTTATTAAGTTTATTTGACGTTTCAAACGCATTTCATGATAGTATTTAAATTATTTACACTGTTTGACACATTTTTGCTTCAATGTTAACTCAAATACTATTATGAAATGTGCTTGAAATGTCATATAAACTTAACAAAATTTGGTTAAAAGGACTAAATTCACGCATTTTGAAAGATGAATGACTAAATTGGTATAAAATTTTGATGAGAGACTAATTCCAAAAATTACTGAAACTTGAGGGACCAAAAACATATTTAACCCTAAAATAAATTATAATAATTAATAAAAACACTTTTCTCATTTCGTGTAGATTTTTATAAAATGCTCTGAATATATAATTATTTAATTTTTGTTCTTACACGAATGTCATACTATCTACAAAAATCAAATTACTTTAATTAACTTCTTTTAACTTATAAAACAGTCTTAATTAAACTTATATTTAAAAAAACACATTTAATATTTTAACAGTGGTTCACAAAAACAAATATATCTTTTTATTTTAATTTATAACATAAATCCTAAATTAGTAATGTAAAACTAAATTTATATAATATTATTATTTTTAATTGAATAAAATAAGATAACATAATTAAAATAGGTATTTTTGTAATATAAAATAACATTTATTGTTCTAAATAATAAGAGAGATATTAAATATGTGTGTAAAACAAGAATAAACATTCTAGGCTTGTTCTATTATATGATGTGGCTAAAGCTATGATGACCAATCTCAATCAGAATCATATTACGTGTTGACTGGGAACATGTTGCCTCTCTTTGCAAACTTTCATACACAATTATTATTATATCTACGGTCACAGATTAAAATTTGCCTCCTACTTCAAAAACTACCATTCACTGCCTGACACGTGTCTAAACAAACCCACTACTTTCTCACCACGCACAGTGTCATGTCTGCACCACCCGTTGACCTCAGTGCTTCTCACTTGGTTTCTTCACCTACATACACTCTCGTCAACCCAAAGTACCATCATTCTAAGAACATCTTATTTTGTTAATTATTATATGTAATTTCTCATATAAATTTAAGTGATAACTCATTAATGTTAATATTAAAATTACATGGATTATTTTATTGCAGGTTCTTATAACAAAAATAAAAAACATATAAAAGGACTACATTTTTATACAGTTCATATTATTATGTAATAATATAATTTTAGTTTCTATATTATACATGAATTTTTATTTTGACTGATGAAAAATATTTATTATTTTTTATTCTTTTAAAAATTGAAAATGATTATTTCCCGTACCTGGTATCATATTTCATTGCTCAAATGCTAAATAAATAGTAAAAGAAACAATTTAAATAATATTTATTAGTAGTATCTTTAATACAAAAATAATAATATTTTAATTTATTTTTTTATTCATTTTTAATTTATCACTCTTCAATTATGTATTTTAATTTTATCTAGTAATACAATGTGATGATTTAAAAATAATTAAAATAATAAATTAAAAAATTAATAAAAAAATAGATCAAAACTATCATTATTCTTTAATATAATAAAACATAATAGATCAAGCATGCCATATTATCTAATAATTTTTAAAACATACAATACAGTTTTTTTTATGACCAAAACTTTCTTATTTACAAACACTTAAACCCATATATCAATATAATCTTATTATATAAAACATAAATCAGCTACTCAATTCAAAATTTTAAAAATATGATGATGCTATTTTTTCTTTTAAATATCAAAGTAAATCTTAATATTTTATATAGACAAGTATCCAGGACCAGGTCAATGAAAATAAATTATTATTCCTGGAAGTAAAATCAGGATTAACTGATTATTATTTATAGAAAAAAGGTGTGAAAGTGATAGAGATGTAAGTTTTCCTTCTATAGTAGGAATAAAAATAAAAGAAGGCAATGATGAAAATTGAACCCATAAGATGGATAATCATACTATCCAAAGAATTAATCCATTGTATCCACCATTAATATCATAACATCATAGCAACTATATTTATATCTTCTCTTCAGCCACTCTGTTCTATGTCACCTACTATTTTATTTTCTTTCAAAAACACCAACTTGCAGTGCTAAGTTTATGCATCAACAAAATCCAGAAAAAAAAAAAGAACAAAAAGACATACCTCAATGATTCCTTCTTCCGTTTCCTTTCTGCTTCTCTTCCTTTCTGTGTTCACACCTTCTGCTCTTTCCGATCCAAGAGCGCAGAGAGCCGCTCTGCTATGCACCAACCGCACCGTTTCCTCTCTTTCTCTGCGCCAAGTTTTCATCGCAAACTTTCTGGCGGCGATGGACGCGTTGACCCCTATGACGACGACTCGGCAGCACGGCGCCGTGGTGAAGGGGTCAGGAAACGTCACCGTTTACGCCATGGGTGAGTGCATGAAAGACCTGTCGCAGTCGGACTGCAATGTGTGCCTGGCGCAGTGCAAGACGCAGCTCCTCTCGTGCCTCCCTTTCCAGAAAGGGACACGGGGTGGCAGGTTGTTCTTCGACGGCTGCTACCTCCGCTACGACGACTACAACTTCTTCGCCGAGAGCTTTGGCAACCAAGACACCACTGTGTGCGGCACCAGTGGGAGTATTAACAGTAATAGTAATAATAGTGTTGGTGCTAACAGTAGCCGTATTTATAAGGCCAACGCTTTGGAGCTAGTTAGGAACCTGAGCGAGGTGGCGCCCAAAAACGATGGGTTTCTGGTGGGGTCGGTGGGGAGAAAGAACGTGAGTGTTTACGGGTTGGCTCAGTGCTGGGAGTTTGTGAACGGAAGTGCCTGCAAGAAATGTTTGGCGGATGCTGCCACGAGGGTTTCTTCGTGTGCAACACAAGAAGCGAGGGCGTTGAATGCTGGTTGTTATTTGAGGTACTCTGCGCAGAAGTTTTATAACAATTCAACCGATGTTGCAACTTCTGGAAATCATGGTGGGTTATACTCTCTCTGTCTCTGACACGTCGTTTTTGTTTGATTTTATTGATGGTGGTCGATTTTAGTTAGCTTATCATGATTGATTCCTCTTGTTTTGATATTTGCGACAAATTGGTCATGTTCGAGTTCGAGTCTTGGAGACCTTAAAACCTTGATGTTGCTAAAACTTCGGTTATACACCGTTTTGTAAACCCTTGATTGTGAAAAATTGCAGAACATGTCGTTGAATTGATCACGGACCATTTTTCTGAAACCTGGAAGACTCAAACATAACATATATGCAGAATTTTATGTAGATATGTTTGCTTATTTTGTTCCATCGAGTGGTTTTCAAAGGAGGGAATATTGTTTAGAGTCATTTTGGGTGGATTTTTTGTCCTTGATGTGTGTTTTGTTATGGAATTTAACTACCATGTTAATTTTAAAATAGGCATTATTGTGAAGAAATAAAATACCTACAGAAATCGCCTTTCTGATAAAAAATGTCACTAAAGCTGTAAAGCTGTGTTCCTGTGTATGGCATGTGATGTTAGGACGACGGAGTCTATCTAAAATTCTGGCCGCGTCTGCTGCTGCCGCGGCTCTTCTGCTGGTTGTTGCAACGGTTGTTTTCTTTATAAGGAAGAAAATTGTGACAAGGAGAAGAGGTATCAATATTTGATATTTAGGACTGAGATTATTAGAACTGTTGATACTGAAAGTTGTTGCATTGTTCTTACCTCAGAAAGAAGACAGTTTGGTGCTTTTCTGGACAGAGTGAATAAGTCCAGGCTAAATATTGCATATGAGATTCTTGAAAAGGCAACAGATTACTTCAATGATGCCAACAAGCTAGGACAAGGAGGGTCAGGTTCTGTTTATAAAGTATGTATTTTCTGAGCTTATGATTTTTTATCATTTTGTACAAACTAACTGTTGCCTAACTATTTTTTGTTGCAAATTAGGGAGTTATGCCAGATGGAACTACTGTTGCCATAAAAAGGCTAAGATTTAACACAACACAATGGGTGGATCATTTCTTCAATGAGGTCAATTTGATAAGTGACATTCAACACAAGAATCTTGTAAAACTTTTAGGATGCAGTATTACGGGACCTGAAAGCCTTCTTGTTTATGAATACGTGCCTAATCAGAGCCTCCATGATCACCTTTCTGGTTGTAACTTTATCTCTGATATCAAGTCATAAACAAAGTTCCTTTCTTTAAAAGAAATTTTTCTTATCATAATATCTCCTATGAATTTCTCCAGTTAGAAGGATTTCTCATCCACTGAGTTGGGAATTCAGACATAAGATTATATTAGGAATTGCAGAGGGCTTGGCCTACCTTCATGAGGAATCACATCTGAGAATCATTCATAGAGACATAAAACTGAGCAACATTCTACTTGAGGAGGACTTCACACCAAAGATTGCTGATTTTGGACTTGCTAGATTATTTCCAGAAGATAAGTCTCACATTAGCACAGCCATTGCTGGTACGCTGTAAGTGCATGACCCTCTTCTGCACCTTATGTTACAATAATTGAACCCTTTAGCCGATTTCTTGATCTTAAGGATTTGAAACATGATCCATATGTTGTTCCTGCATGATTATTCACTTGCATTTGATCATGTGTTCATATTAGGGGGTATATGGCTCCAGAGTATGTCATTCGTGGGAAGTTGTCTGAGAAAGCAGATGTTTACAGTTTTGGAGTTCTAGTTATCGAAATAGTATCTGGCAAAAGAAACAGTTCCTTTATTATGAATTCATCCTCTCTCCTACAAACGGTAACTGTTTTCATCTGGCATGTTGCTACGGCATGATACTACTTCATATAATGTTTTTTAACAAGACAAACATTCTCATTATACAAGGTTTGGAACCTCTATGGATCAAACAGACTATCTGAAGTTGTTGATCCGACCCTTGAGGGTCCTTTTCCTGCAGAGGAAGCATACCGACTACTTCAGATAGGACTGCTTTGTGCACAAGCTTCTGCAGAGTTGAGACCATCAATGTCAGTAGTAGTTAAAATGATTAATCACAGTCACGAAATTCCTCAGCCAACCCAACCTCCATTTATCAATTCTGGTAGTTCAGAACTCAGCAGATCTGGTTTACCTGGATATAATTTTCAGCCTGGATCCAACACTCAGTCTTCAGCAAACACCATGACTGAAAGTCTGGTTGAACCTAGATGAATTACATCAACACAACCTTTCTCCGGAAGTACCCTTATAGAAGTTGTGGCATGCTTGCTTTCTTGAAAAAGTTTGGTATCAGTTATCAGCATGGCAATGTTGTTTCTGCACGTCCAAGTGAATTAGATCCAGAGTGACATAACCCCTCATATGAATCATATGCCAACAGTTAAGACCGATTGCTATGTATACAGATAACAGTTTCACAAAAGGTTAAATTTTGCCGAAACTTGTACATTACATATCACACAGGCCACTTACAAAAGAATCAATAAGTAGAAATTTGTACTACATGCTTTTTAACCTTTTGATTTCTCTACTAGCACCTCCTTGGAGTTATCTACTACCAAGAATTTTACATGTAACCACCAGAAACTATTATTTATTTACATTTTATTCTGTATGTAATAGAAAATTATTTTAATTTTCTTATATTACCTCTATTTACTATTATTTATTTGAATATGGGAGACATTTAACAAAATAAGAAAACTATCTACGAAATGCATACCGATAAACCTTTGGTTCAGTAATAAAAATGCCATTTTGTTTCATTACCAGTGTCTTTGACTATTGAAGAAAAAGCTTCCCCTGCTAAATGGATAACTTGTGTATATTTTTATGGTTTGAATGAAGGAGGGCAACGGAATATTTAACAAGTAACGTGAAGAGAGTGTTCCAACCAATGAACGTCGAAAGTTCAAAGGTTTGTGTGGTTGGACTTGGAGATGTGAAACAATTTAACAATTGACTGGGTTAAAATTAGCAAAATAATGTTTCTCTCTGGAGTTTTTCTTGGATCAAGAGAGAACATGAGTGGGACTGGGTTAAGTAATCACAAAATATTTTCTGAAGTAGCATTCTTTAAAAAAAGTAATGTAAACAGAATTTTTTTTTTCTACGGTGTGCTGCTTTGGAAAAGAATTCGAAAACGTTGTTTGGTCAACGTGAAATTAAGCAAGGGTTAAAAATTAGGAAGTATGGGTTTTTTTTTTCTCAGTTAACAATTTCAACAGGGTAAGTTATGGGCAGACATAATCTATCTAACCGACATAAATGCAGAGAGGACCACGCAAATATTTTATCTAGATAAACCGGCATGATGTGCCGCTACATTATTTTCTAGAATAATATCATAATCTATAAGGTATATTAATTTAATATTTCTGTTTACTAATTTTCAAATTACTGTATTTTTTATTTGATTTATACATATTAAAAATAGGTTTAATAAATCATTCTCTCATAATTCATCAAGTTTCTAAATTTCATTGTATTATTTACTTAAAAAACAATTTATCTTACTCATTTCCGTGATGAAAGTATAACGTCTTCTTTGCGTCTAAGGTGGAAAGCGTGTTAATCACTAAAAATGTCAACAGCAAAAAACGACAAAATAAAAGGTACAAAATAGTAAAAGATAAGTTCAGCGTTGAAACATCGACGTTAGGGAAATTGTTTACTTAAAAGAAAAACGAAAACAGCCAATTAGACTAACATGCTAAGATACATAGTCTATTACATTGTAAGTCTATAATAATAGAAAAAAATATTCTTACTTCTGTGTGAGGCGCATTTCATATTTCTTTTTTAATATTATTATACTTTAAAAAATAGAAAAGGAAAAAATTATATTTGTTCTATATATAGTAACCAATAACCAAAGGAAATTGTTGTAAAAAAAAAACAAAAAACTAACAAGGTGAATTCTACATTTGACTACATAATAGGAACAGGAAGTAATTTTGGATTATGGAAGAGAAAATAAAACTCCAAAGAAGAATAGTTTGAAAACGTCAAATTAATTATTGATACCTAAACAAAAACAAAAATATAATGTGTTTTCAATATCATTGAAGCTGGTGACAGTTAAGTGTTTTTGCATGCTCAAGATCTTGAAACGTGTACTACAACTAAAAGGCTGGTTTCTTATATTCATAAAGAAATATTATGTGCAGGTGAATGATTGGTCTGGAATCCCTGTATAAAACTTTCTAAATCTAAAGTTCCATAGTTGTCATGAAATAATAGAATCTGGGTCAAATGTTGTTTAAAAACAAAAGGTTTACCATGCTACGAAGAATCCATTAGAAGCTAAGAAAGTCAGCAAAAACTTCAAATCAAATAAGTTCCATAAGAAATTCATTATATTTAATTGTTGATAATGCACATAAGTACAATTGAAACGGGTGAAAATGCTAAACTTAAATGAAAAAAAAAATTGTTCATAGGAAAAATAGAAAATTTTCTTATTGAAGATGAGGGTGGTTCTTTCAAGATGGTATTTTTTGGAAAGCAAATTTGTGAAGACAAAGAGAAGATATATTTGTAAGAGATTATCTGTCGTTCAAATTAATAAAAACAAAAGAAAAATTATAAAATATACAATTATAAAAATAAATGAGATAAAATTGGTTTGTTTTTTTATTACAAGAATGAGGTATAAGATAAAGTTGAACCCTTGTTTTGATGGTCAATGTCCGACCCAACCGCGTAGATGCACTATCTAGGTGACTTAACACAAAAACAGACTTTGAGCAATGTCACGTTGTGTTGCGTTTTTTTCAACTTTTCTTTTCAAGTTTCAACCAACATTCAAACTACCACATTATCTCTCCCATACCACTCTACATAATCATTGACTTTCTATTTTCTTCTGTAAGATGATGTGAGATCTGGTGGAGACCATCAATGATCAACTTCATTCACGCCTTCAGTACACAAAAACACAGGTAACAACTTCATTTCTTTAATGCTTCACAAACTTCTATAGGAACATCTTAAGCATGTGATTAAACGTTTTCGTTTTTAATGCACTTTACTTGCTTAGTTGCCTTCGCTGTCTTTAATCACATTTTTTATACAGCTACTGTGTTCACACATTTTCTATTTTCTTTTTCCCTGAAAAAGCTCTGCCATGTGAATGGAAATGATTCTGACGCAACACCCTTCCAGTCTCTAGATAAAGTTTTCAGTGTCCATACCAACCGCGTTTTTTCCGAATTTTGATAACTCAATTTGACCAAGAGTAACTGGACAGTTTCAACAGTAAAAGAAATGATTTTCATGTTCATTGTTTTGTTTGCCATTAGCAGAGTGTGCAAGTGTGAAACTAAACTCCTCCAAGATCTGGTTTTTCAATATTGGCTGCCAAAGACACAAGAAAGTATTATATTATCTCTATCAATCTTTGCGTGAAATGATCAAGATTTTTACTTTACTGAAAAGAAGTGAGTTAGCTATCATGTCCGAATTGGTTGGTGGTCCTGAATTTCTCCATTTCACTTGTTTGGGAAGTTCCGGTAAGAACCAACAAACTTGTGAGCCGACTTTGGTTTCTGCGTTTTCACACAGCTTAAAATGAGTTCCCCTTTCTTCAAGTGGCCTTCTTTTCTGAGGAACATAACATAAGACTTCTGGAATCTCATTAGTACGAAGGAATTGTTTAACTAATGATGTTTCCGACATCAGTATGACACAAGTGATGCAGCCTAAATAGTCTAAAGGCTCTAACACTTGTTTTTTGCAGATCGTAGTTCAGAAGGCCTAGTTTCATCAGTACCAGACAAAGTGCTTAGATCCTATCATCACAAAAAATGGAAAGAACATCCCCTGTTGTCTATTTCCAATGTTTTATTTTCCTTCTCATGAAGGTTGTGTTGGTACCGAAAACAGTGATGGCAGAACCAAGGGCCAAGACTGTCAATATAACATGTGGCAACAAGTTAGAGCACAACTCCACTATCTTTGTTCCAAATTTTGTTGCAACCATGGAGAAGATTAGTGAACAGATGAGAACCACCGGATATGGCACAGCAGTTGTAGGGAAAGGAGGGCCTGACACTAACTACGGGTTGGCTCAGTGCTATGGTGATCTCTCGTTACTTGACTGTGTTTTATGTTACGCCGAGGCACGCACGGTTCTTCCCCAATGCTTCCCATACAATGGTGGTCGCATATACCTTGATGGTTGCTTCATGAGGGCTGAAAACTACAGCTTCTATGAGGAGTACACAGGACCAGGAGACATGGCTGTTTGTGGAAACACAACAAGGAAGAACACAGGTTTTCGAGCAGCAGCGAAGAAGGCTGTTATGACTGCAGTTCAAGCTGCACCAAACAATAAAGGGTATGCTAGGACCGAGGTTGCTGTAGCAGGAACAGCAAATGACTCAGCTTATGTTCTGGCTAATTGTTGGAGGAGCTTGGACGCAAAGTCTTGTAGAGCTTGTCTTGAGAATGCATCTTCTTCCATATTGGGGTGCCTTCCCTGGTCAGAAGGGCGAGCCCTTAACACTGGATGCTTCATGAGGTACTCAGACACAGATTTTCTTAACAAGGAAGAGGAAAATGGGAGTTCAGGAGGTAAATAGATTGCAACTTTCTTCGCTGTAATTGAGTACTAATTATGGTTATTTGTGAGGATCCTGCTTTTAGAGTTATGAAAATTTTACACGTAACAGTCTGTGTTCATTTTTCTGGCTTGTGCAGATAATGTATTAGTGATAGTGATTGTAGTAGTCAGTTCAACTATAGTTTTGGTGGTTGGAGTATCCCTTCTGGTTTATATCCGCAGACACAGATACGTTCAAATGAAACGAAGAGGTAATTGATTTAACTTTTTATACATTTGCTTGTAACATATATCATGATGTGATAGAAAGACAGATAGAGAAAACTAATGAGTGTTGATTATGTGGAGTTATCATTGTATTATAGCACATCTATTCAATAAAATTTGGAGTTGCCATTGTATTATAGCTCAGATATTTTCAAGAGTTTCCTTAAGCTCATTGTCATTCTGCTTTCCAGGTTCAAATGATGCAGAAAAGTTAGCCAAAAGCCTTCACCGCAACAGCTTGAACTTCAAATACTCTACTCTGGAGAAGGCTACTAATTCTTTTGATGAAGCTAACAAGCTAGGTCAAGGAGGATTTGGAGCGGTTTATAGAGTAATTTTTGCCTCTAAATACAGACTTACATCACCACCATATTTTACATTTCAAAGCCACTCTTAACATTTTCTTAATTACAGGGAGTTTTGCCTGATGGAAGAGAGATTGCTATCAAGAGATTATATTTCAACAACAGGCACAGAGCAGCAGATTTCTACAATGAAGTGAACATAATTAGTAGTGTGGAACACAAAAATCTAGTGAGACTCTTAGGATGCAGCTGTTCAGGACCTGAAAGCCTTCTTATATATGAATTTCTACCTAACAGAAGTCTTGATCGCTTCATATTTGGTAACAAGCTCTCTCCTTTCACATCTGAAAATCACCCCATTTCATTGTTAGTCATAAAATTTCAACTTATTACATTTTTTTTTTTCTACAATTGCTAGATCAAAACAAGGGTAGGGAACTAAACTGGGACAAGAGATACGACATTATGATCGGGACAGCAGAAGGATTGGTTTACCTGCATGAGAACTCCAATATTAGAATAATCCACAGAGATATAAAAGCCAGCAACATCTTATTGGATGCAAAGCTTCGCGCTAAAATTGCTGATTTTGGTTTGGCTAGGTCCTTTCAGGATGATAAGAGCCACATTAGCACAGCTATTGCTGGAACTTTGTAAGTATTTTTTACCAATACAACACTTTTTTGTCAACAATACGAGCATTAGACTAAATTTTATCAGAAAGCTAGAGCCAGTGTGTATTGTATTATATTATATCTGAGTAGAGCTATTCCAATTTTTTATTTTTAATTTTGTGTGGAGCTGCAGAGGTTATATGGCTCCAGAGTACCTAGCACACGGTCAGTTAACTGAGAAAGCAGACGTATATAGCTTTGGGGTGTTACTGTTAGAAATAATTACTGGGAGACAGAATAACAGGAGCAAAGCATCGGAATATTCGGACAGTCTTATAATAATGGTAACTTGCACGACATAAGTTTTTTTGTTGTATTGTTTTTAAACTACGTAAGAGAAGATTGGAGGGTGAACTGAGTTGTCCTTGTGTTTGAATCAGACATGGAAGCATTTTCAATCAGGGAGTGCGGAAGAATTAATTGATCCATATCTGTTGTTGGATGAGAAGCACAGAAGCAATGTTAAGAATGATATTTTAAGAGTGGTGCAGATAGGACTTCTATGCACCCAAGAAATGTGTTCCTTGCGACCATGTATGTCAAAGGTACTAAAGATGCTAACAAAGAAGGAGGAGCATGTGGAAGCACCCTCCAAGCCACCCTTCATAGATGAAAGTACCATGGAACTCCATGACCAAAATGATGACCCATATTATCCTCTCAATGTAGCAGATTCATTGGCTACTATTTCACACAGCTCCTTTTATCCGAGGTAACACACTACACACCATGTCTGCTAACAACATTCATTTGTGCATGCCAAACAACTTGGTCGGGCTCAAGCTTATGCCATGGAGGTTTCTATTCTACCAGTGCATTTGAAATTTTGAATAGTTACGATTTGAAGTTCATGCCTGCACTGAAGATGAACAAACAATGCATTTTTACCGGCTTTGTTCATGAATAATCTTTGCAGAGATTAAATTACATATCTAGATATGATTTTGTGATTGTAGAAAAATGTATTATAATAAAATTCATTATAGAAGCTACAACTTATCTGTGTTTGCTATGTAAAATGTGATTTAACAGTGATGTTTCTCGCCACTGTAACCTGACTTAGTTTATTTGTGTGAATAGAATAGTATTTTCATTCTGATAGAAATGAGCTTCAGATTTCAAATATAACCCCTCCCGCATAGATAGATATTTACGAACATTTACGAAATTTTCCTTCGTACGGATTACACTATTTAAACCGATTTAAAGAGACGAATAAATTAAAAAATCATGTTTATTTCAATGAATAAACATGAAAAAACGCAAACGGATAAAAAATTACCTCACAGATAAATCTTACCACAAACGTAAAAATTTGTACAAATACATTAATTTTTACTCTTTTATCCTTATATTTTATCAATATATTACAATTATTAATAATAATTATTATATTAATTATATATATTATTTATTATTATAATTTATTATATATATAATAAATATATGTTATATAATCGATTATATATATATATATATATATATATATATATATATATATATATTTATACATATTTAATTAATAATATATAATAATCATTAATAATTAAAATATTATTAAAAATATAATAATTAATATATTAATATATAATAACTAATAATATATATAAAATGATTATTAATTAATAAAAGTATATAATAATTAATAATAATTATAATATTGTTAAAAACTAATAATATATATAGTTATTATTATTAATTTATATATATATATATATATATAATAATTAATGTATATAAATATAATTAAAATATTTTTAAATTTTAATTTTTTAATTCATTCAATTGTAATTTTACTAAATTTTTATTATGAAGGATCTTTTAGTAAATTTTAAATTTTATCTACTATAATATTTTTTTAATCTATCATATCAATTAAATTTTTCATTAACTTTCATAAAATTTATCTTCAAATCTATTCACTTTACCTTTTAAATCTACTAAAAAAAAAATATACATACTCATCTCCATAAATCTATACAAATTCATCTTCAGACTCTCTCCCAAATCTAGCTTACCATACGAACACAACCTTAAATAGAAGTTTAATAATATAGTACATCACAATTTGGATAATGATCGCGTGGGGATGAGTTTAGAAGGCTGATGAAAAAAATTGTGGGTTGAACTCCTTTTATTAACAAAAATTAATCAATAAGATTTGTCAATAAAAGAAAAATACTTGTCAATCAAATCATTCAGTAACTTTCATAAAATATATTTTCAAATCCATTCATTTTACCTTCTAAATCTATTAAAAAAAACACACATACCCATATCTTTAAATTTACACAAATCCATCTTCACGTTCTCTCCCAAATCCCTTACCATATAAACACAACCTTAAATAGAAGTCTAATAATATAGTACATCACAATTTGGATAATGGTCGCGTGGGTTCGATGAGTTTGAAGGCTGATGAAAAAAATTGTGGGTTGAACTCCTTTTATTAACAAAAATTAATCAATAAAATTTGTCAATAAAAAAAAAAAAAACTTGTCAATCAAATTTTTCACTAACTTTCATATAATTTATTTTCAAATCCATTCATTTTACCCTCTAAATCTACTAAAAAACACACACATACCCATCTTTTTAAATCTACACAAATCTATCTTCACATTCTCTTCCAAATCTCTTACCATACGAACACAACCTTAAATAGAAGTCTAATAATATAGTACATCACAATTTGGATAATGATCACGTGTTCGATGAGGTTAGAAGACCGATTAAAAAAATTGTGGATTGAACTTCTTTTATTAACAAAAATTAATCAATAAGATTTGTCAACGAAAAAAAACGTCGCAACTATAACTTTTAGTTTACATAAAAATGATGATATTTTACGTATTTAAATTTATAAATAAATACTATGAATGGAATATTGATCTTAAAGTTTATAATTAAAATTAATTTGAATAATTATTAAAATAATATTTACTTAAATAATATTTTAAAAAATATTTTATAGTTAATGCTTTTATTTTTTAAAATATTTTTTCAAAAACTATTTTTTAAAATTTATAAATAAAATTGTAAAATATGGGATGAAAATTATTTTTTATTAAATGTTGAATTCAATTTTCTAGTGAAAAAGTTCATTCGCATATTTATTCTATTTCTTCTTCTTATTATTTTTTAATAAAACTAGGTTCCTTTGAATATTAAGTCTTTTGGACAACAAAAAGAAACTAATAAGGAAATCATGAAAGTTGAACCCGTAAAAAGATAACATGAAGCCACAAAAAATCATAAGAACTAGAACTTCTAAAATTATAATTTGTTTTATGTCCCAAAACGACACATTTGAAATCCTGAAAAGAAAAATAATGGAGTGAATTGACTTTTGTAATAGTCACATATTGAAATGATAGTGATTTAACAGCAAAATTTAGTGGCAAAATATGAGGTGAACGCACTTCTTTACTAAGACAATAAAGAAATAAACAAGTCCAAATTCATTCAAAGTTCACTTTTACAAAAAAAAAAGAAAAACTTTTAGACATAAACAACATTACAGTGGGATAATATACTTAAGAAAACCTTAATATTCATTTTTAACTATTTTTCCAAAAGAGAATAAAGTTGATCGTATTTTAGTTTTTGGAATTGTATTAAATATAGGATAGAAAAGAGATTATGGGTTATGCCCAAATTACTAATAATGATAGAAAAGGAAAAATAATAGATAAACAAAATATAAAAGATAAGATATAACATATCTAATATATCTAATAATCTTCAAAGCGGGTACATATAAACTGTTTGTACAAAATTTGTTACAAATATATTCAATTATTGATCGTTGTAAGGATTTGAAAAAAAAAAGTAGTAAAGACAAAAAAGAAGTGAAGTCTCTAAATTTTTTCAAAATTTAACCATAGACAAAATTTTAGGTCTTGATTATTTAAAAAATTGAAGCATTAAAGGCAATAGGCCTCCATTTAACTAATAACTAAGACGTAAACCCTTGCACAAAATAAAATTATTAAAAAAAGAATGACAATTTTGAAATTTTAGCTAACTCTGAAACAACCGAAGCATATAACATGTATAGGCCTCAATTCTGAAACAACCGAAGCATATAACATACACATGTCTAGTTCTGGAGCAACCAAGGCCTAAACCTCTACATAAAATAAAACAATTAAAAAAAGTGACAATTTTAGAATTTTAACAAACTTATAAACCTCGACCTCGGTTCTGAAATAATTGAGACTTATACCTTTGCGCTAAAATAAAAGAATTAAAAAAAAAGTGCCAATTTTGAAATTTTATCAAACTGTAGATTTCAGTTTCTTTAGAATTAAAACATATGGTTGAATAGTCTTTGGTTATGACAAAGACAAGGGTCTATAAGTTTACAAAAATTTTGAAATTGCATAGTAATTTTATATGTTTCATTTTTTTTTAAAATCGAAACATATCATCCCGAGTTAAAAAGTTAAAATTACACTAGTGTATCTTATTAATCCTTGAATCATGGTAATTAAGTTGTTTTAGTGTCTAGAGTTTGATTATTAGATTAAATTAGTCCTTGAGATAGATTTTAGAATTTGATGTACCATAACCTACCTCCTCTTATATCCAATATAAGTAAAAAAAAAAAAGTTATTCACTCTATACTAATACTAAATTATACAAACTCAATTGAAACCTGTTTTCAAACTACGGTATCATTATTAGAATTTGAGAGGAAGAAGAAAAAAAAAGTCAGAAGAAACAAAACTCAGTTAAATAAAGGATGATTTAGATGTGATATATTTAAATAAGGTGAACCTACTTTAGATTTGATTATATTTAAGATTGGAGACAAAATTTTCAGACTAAAGAGAGTGTTTGCCATTTTGATAATAACTTGGGTCGTAAATATCTAATTTTTATATTCTTTATTACGAATGCATGAATGAGAAAGAAGAAAATGAGGAATAACACATCTCTCTAAAAAGGATTACAAAGAAGTATAGCAAAATATTCCTTTTTCCTTTTTATTTTTGTATTTTTTAGGATTTATTTCTGTAAACGTTTTTATTTTTGTATTTTTTAGGATTTATTTATGTAAACGTGTAATTGGTAAATAACTTCTATAGGCCCTTTTTCAAGTTCAATTACTTGTCTAAGTCTTGGTCTAAGAAAAAAAGGGGCTTCTCCCTACACCTCCAAAAAATTTTACTGTACCCAAAAAAATTTCAAATTTCCAATAGTACTCCTTTGAACCCTTTGACTATTCAGCGATAAAAGTTAATAAAAAGATTCTCTTCGCTCTGAAATCACAGGTTCTGTCATAAATCTCACACCTCCCACACTTTTTAACCTCCCTCATTCACTTTCTCTTTATTGAAAGAGACGTTTTCCACTTAGAGTACCCCAATTTGAAATCTGCTGTTGCTAGGAGGCCTTTTGCATCCAAACCCACATCGGTTGCTGCACTGAAGAAATCTACAAGGAAGGTTCTTTGTTTTTCTCAAGAGTGGTATGCATTGTTCTTCTATTTATGGTTATTGCTTGAATGTACTTGGAAATGTGAATGAATTAGTTAGTTTTGAACATGGAAAAAATATATTATGTGTAGGAGGATCGTTTTAGAGACTGTAGAAGTGAAAAACGGATTTGGATAGACCGTATTTCGAAACCCGTAAAATCTTTAATCGGTTTTCGAAACCCGGTGAACAAACAGATTTGTAATTGTGAACCAACATTTGAAATTCGGTTAAGTGATATAACGGAATTCAAAATCTGTTTTCTTTGTATACCGGCATTCGAAGCCCAGTTGAATTTTCTACCGGCATTCGAAGCTCGGTTCCGAAATTCAAAATCAGTTTTTTTTTTAATCGACATTGGTAGTCTGGTTGATGATTTCAATTTTGTTATTTTTTTATTTATTTGTTTATAAGATTTAATTTCAATTATTTTATTATTTATGTATTAATTATTTAATTTTAGATTATTTATATTTTATATAAGTAAATTAAATAAAATTTTATTATTTTTAATTTTATAGTTATTTTTACTATGTTAGTTTTTAAATTAATAATGATAATTTTTTATTTAAAATATTTACCTTTATAATATCTAGATTAATTATATTTAATTATTTTCAAGTTATTCTTACTTATTTGTTATTTGTTAGTTTTTAATGTTTTTATTTATTTTTTTGATTTTATTTATAAAATTTTATTTCAATGTTTTTATATTTATATATTAATTATTTAATTTTAGATTCTATATTAAATAAAATTATATATTGACAATGGAAGTCCAGTTGGTAAAGTATTTTTTTATTTAAAGTTGATATTTGTATACTGGCATTGTAATTCCGTTAGTTTAGTTTTTTTTATTTCTTTTGCCTATAGGATTTAATTTCAATTTGATTAATATTATTAAGTTGTTGTTTAATTGTTTTTATATTATATTTTATTAATTTTTTTTATTATTTTTTATTCTGAACTTGAGTTTTTATGTATTTATTTCTCTTATTTTTGTTTTAATTTGTTATCTTTTAATTCATTTTATTACTTTATTTTTAATTTTATTTTTTATATATTTTTTAATTAGATATTTTATAGTTATTTTTACTTTGTTAATTTTTAATTAATAATGATAAATTTTCATTTAAAATATTTACCTTTATAATATCTAGATTAATTATATTTAATTATTTTCAAGTTATTTTTACTTATTTATTATTTGTTAGCTTTTAATGTTTTTATTTATTTTTTGATTTTATTTATAATATTTAATTTTAACCTTTATATATATATATATATTAATTATTTAATTTTATATTGTTTATATTATATATAACTATATTAAATAAAATTATATACCGAATGGAACTCGAAAATTATTTTTTATTTAAAGTTGATATTTGTATTTCGACATTCCGATTCCGTAGTTTAGTTTTTTTATTTATTTTACATGTAGGATTTAATTTCAATCTGATTATTTATCTCACATATAGTTTAGTTTCAAAGAAAAATCTTCCATCTTTATATATAAAGAGATTATGACATAATAAAAATTTAAAATAATTAAAAACTGAATAATATTTTTAATTTTTTTTAAAATTTGAAAAATAAAAAATTACAATAGATATACATAATTATATGATACACACTAAAAATTTAAAATAATTATAAGTGAATAATATTTTTAAATTAAAAAAAAATTGAAAAATAACATTACATATAAAGAATTATATGATACACAATAAAAACCTTTAAAAAATAAATAAAACACAAAAAAATATTATTAAAACAATAAACATTAAATAAAAAATTAAATAAAATAACAAATAAAAAAATTATTAAAAAATATTTAGCATTAAATTAAAAAGAAATTAAATGTTCAACCAATAAAAATAATAAAAAAATATAAATATAAAACGAATACGTTAAATAAATAAAATATTATACCTAAAGCTAACAAAACAACTAAAAAAATATTCGAAATAATTAGAAAGCATTTTAAAATTAAAAAAAAATAATAAAAAAATAAGTAAAGCAAAATAAAAATTGGATTTTGATTTCTGGTCTGTGTAAAATGAAATTCGTGGTATGAAATTCGTGGTTATCATTACCAGTGGAAACTGATTTGTATTAAAAACAAATTCAAAATTAAGAATTAAAGATTTAACAAAATATTTAATTTTTATAAGTTTAAAAAAAATTAAAAAAAAATATTTAATGAATCACAAAAAATATAAACAACTTAAAAAATTAACAATATAAAAGATCTGTAACCGGATGTTGAATTCCATTTACTTTGTGAAGCGGATTTCTAAATCCGTTTTTGGGCACAACCAGATGTTGAAAACTGGTGTATGCTTTTCCAAATCCGTTTTCTGAAAAATCGGATGTCGAAATCCATTTAATTTTGAAGCGGATTTCTAAATCCGTTTTTGGTCACAACCGAATATCGATGCTTTCTGAGTTTTTTTTTTCTCTTTTCCATGTCATTATCTATTAGTATCTTGAAACACAAATCACCCCTTCATAACCATAATCACACATTCATAACCATGCATTCAGTATATACAAAATGCATTCGGTATATACAAAGCTTAACGTATAAAATGCGTTAATATATGAAAGTCAGAAGGATGGATGATGGACACCAAATAATAACTTACATACCTTAAGAAGATAAAACTTAAACAAGTGAAAATTAGAATAGTGTTTCGATAAACCTGATGCAACCAGCGGAAGTGCAAACACAGTTGACAGTTGAGAGTGAAAGCTGTAGAGGTTCTGAAAACAACAATGAAAATGACTTGTCAAGGATGCAGCATAAGAACCAAATACAAATCTCAACTCTCAACTTTCAGTTCACCTAACATAGTAATTATTTCAATTATTTTTATCTACTCAAGTCAGAGGTAAGTCAGAGGAGTAAAATGGACTGCACAATTAATTTTTGGGGTGCAGTAGAACTTTTTGGAGGTGTAGGGAGAAACCCCCAAAAAAAATTAGCAAAGAAGGTCAAGGAAGAAGAAAAAAAAAGTGGTGCAAAGCAAAGGAACCCAATCTGAAGTCCAAATTTGAAGAAATATTCTGAGGAAAGCATTAATTTGTCATTACTCAATAGGGTTAATTAATAGCTAAAAGTCTTGGTATTGTGGAGGAAAACAAAATTATAAACACCCAAGTGATTAGTAGTGCGCTGCGATTGTTGTATTATTATACAAAAGTGATAACCTAACTGTATAGCATTAAAATTCGCATATTTTATCTATTCTTGTACCTTGGAACATGGTTTAGGTACTTATTTGATGCCAAGGTCCTTTTTAACGGAGCAACTAAAAAATGCAACCTCAGATACCTCAACTTAACATAAAAAGATGATAGACATGATAATTTCAGGTAAGTTGAGTTCGGAGTCACAGCACATCTAATAAAAGAATGGTTTACGAAAAGGAAAAGAAAGATAAAAGGTTGATGATAATATACTGGGAACCATAACAATAAAACCATTCTTTTCCAAATGTCAGAAGTAGTTATTTATGAAGAATACAAGTGAAGCTAATAAATTATTATTCCCTAACTTTTGCAGGGAAGTAAGCATATTTCAACGTCAAATCCCTTCTGCCTTGAGGATTTACAAAAGAAAGCGCAAGAAATAATCAATGAGGATATACATTTGAGTGGAAGAGGCAAGCACATACACCTCACTCATCCGTAAGGAACCGACCGGTAAGACCATCCACCATAGAAAACGGCATATTCTCCGATGGCTTCCAGTGACGCTTTCTTTGATTAATGAACCAATTGTTAATTTGCTTTTGGTCTAACCCAGTTGATTTAGCCAGTGCAATCTTATCACCTTCCTGCAACATCAATCACAAACAAGGTTTTGTTTCACATGTAAAACCAACGTTTTTCCATATATTCATACATACTATAGATGCAATGGGTTATAACATCAAACAAATCTAAACACCTTTTACTCCAACGATTTATACCATGAAAATGAAGCTTGAATGGTGAATAATTACCGTAGGATAAGGCCATTTGTAGTGAATATTCCACCACTGAAGTAGCATTTGTCTAGCATCTTTTGGCAGTTTGCCTCTCTTTTTTTTCTTTGAAAATTCTAATTTTAGTGAACCAATATGACTTCCAAACTTACGTAAAAGTTTATCCTTCAACTCTCTATCTTCATTATGCACTTGTTCATCTTGAAAATCACCATCTCCAGCACTAAATCCTTCTTCAGAAGATACACCTCCATCGTCTGGTCAAAATAATAACAAAACGAAAGCTATATAAGTAAAAACACTTTTATAGATATCATCTTATCTTTGCAAAAGAAGTAAGTTTTATCATTTCAAGAGATGAATCATGACAAGAAATGGTTTTAATCAAATTGATAACACAAACGAGAACCATTATTAATGTGTATATTAAATACAACATGCCAAATATTCCACAAACCCAAGTTTGTTAACTTACACGTCCAATAATGACTATATAACTTGTGGGCAATGGTCTGAACGTAAGTTAATAATACGTTGCAACATGCATATTCTTCAACACAAGACGTTGGCCTTGCAAAATATTCATTTATGACAGCAGACATTTTAAAAATTAAATATGTAAAACATCCATATCATTGAGATGAAAACAGTACTCCTAGTCTCCAAAATTCTTCCTTCTAAATAAACTTTTACCACTGCGAAATATCATCGCTAACAATTCTTTCAATTTGTTTTTCGAAAATAGAATAATTATTTGCCCAACCTCCAACCTAATCATATCTTTTACGACAAAAAGATGGAAAATATGAAAAATCACATTCCCTTTCACACTATATTTCACGATTAATATTTTGAACTTTATTTTATGAATCATTAATCATGAGAAAATAATTTTTTCAGTATGAAAACTTACCTCTTTAATTAGTTATGAATAATTAAGACTCGAATGTTCTAAATATTTTATATTTAATTTACTTTTTTCACTGCACAAACAAGGTTTAATGTATGAAAGCCACTTTCACAGATAATTTGAAAGAAAACAACAAAAGCTTAACTACATTTTTCAAACTATTTTTTCTTGTAATTTTATTTACCTCGTTTCATATAGCGCCTTCGACTATAGGCGTGAAAACATATGCTTGAAAAAACAATACATACTATACTTAAAATAAAGATCCGAATGTTATAAACAACGACAACAGCTGTCAAAATGGATTAGAACCCACGGACTAATCCGGCTCACCACAAGTTTGGACCGAATTTGGTTGAAATTTTTTACAAATTTCAATACAGGTTCATTTTTGGTCCGGCTGACCTAGAACCCGACTCACCCGGATTGAACTCGTGATGAATCGCGCGAGTTGGCTCACCAACCCACAAATAAAATGTTTTCTATTAAGTTGAATTTTAAATTTGGATCATGCTAAGTTGGTTTTTCTAGCCAACATATAGATAATTTGTATTTTTGTTATTTTAATTTGTATTTGGATTGTATTAAAGTTTATTAAGATTCTAATTAAAATTATAATTTAATTTTAACTAAAAAAATAAAAGAAATTATATTTCTTTTAATCAAGTGAGCCTATGAACCAACCTATTTAACTTACCAACATATGATGGGCCGGACCAAATTCGAGTTTTTTTGGCTCACTAATAAATGAACCGAGTTAAATTGACTCACTAAGTGATCAACATGTAATAAATCTAATTAGGTCGAGCTAGATTAACCATTTTGACAGCTCTATGTTTGAACTTATCTTTGTATTTGTCTTTATTTTACATTTACGTCCTCTTTTCCCTCATTTAAATCATTAAAAGTATCTAAATCCATTGATTCCTCCTTTCCACCAAATCAACCCTGAAAATGAGTTTGAATGTGTTAAATGGGTGGAGAGGAGATGGGGGTGACGAGATTTGAGATTAAAGGTGTGGGTTTGAATGAGAAAAAATGTAATGATTTGAGATGAAAGAAAGGTGGACGTGGACCCTTGCAATTGTCGGGAGAGACTTTGAAAAGGAAGGGAAGAAGTAAGCTGACACCATGGAGAAGACAAGATTGCCCCACGGTTTCTTGTACATGTCACTTGTAACATTCTGTTCGAGCTCAAAAACAATTTTGCTACCATTCATTAACCGTACATTCTTATCTCTTCACCCGTTGTCATCCAACGCACTACATTACTAGTCTAATTTTGTTTCTTTAAACAAATGACGAAAAACTACAAAAACAATACCAAGGACAATCTGTCTTTCTCGCAAATTACCATTTTCTTTTCTCTTTTTTCCATCAAAGTATCTCGAACTTTACATTCATTTAATTTCCTTTTGTTTGTTACCTAATTACCCCTTTTCTCTTAACTCATTCGCACAATTTTTCATTCCGAGCAAATAAACATAGGGTGACGGAATTATTTGGTTACTTTTGAAGAAAATAGAAAGAATGAAAACAAGATGAAATAAATATAATTAAATATATAATTATATAGTAAATGTAAATATGTAAGAAATAGAAAGTATATTTTAAAAATGTCTTTAGTAAATTGACTTTATAAGAAAGAAAAGTAGTTAAAAATAATTAAGAACGAGTGTAAAATGAATCCTAATCACTTTGAAAATTAATTATCCTCCATTTTTCTCCAACCAAATTTATTAGTTGTCTTCCTCTACTTCTCTGCTGGTGGTGGGAATGACAAAAGATGGTTTAGTGGGCAAAGACAGAGGTGGAGGTTAATGATAGTCACTCAATCCGACAAGGATTTGACCAGCACATAGGAGTACACTGTGCATACCTGACCTAGATAGGAAAGAAATAAACGAAAATCAAAAAGGAAATCAGTGTTCAGAGGCAAGTTCCATCGGTTGTCAGTCAGCAGTGCCAAAGGAGACTGCCTCAAAAGGATACAATGATGCAACCAAGCACGAGTATACCTTCATTCTTAATTTTATGTTCACTATACACAAATGGGAATGGTAGAAAACAATAATAATGCATTTTTTTATTGGAGATAGATAAAAGAAAAAAAATAAAGAGTAAACTTTAAGAAAATTTCTATTACTTTCTTTTTTCAATTTAAATTAAAAACACCACCTTCATCCCATCCAAGCCCTGGCAAAACTACAGTTTAATATCGTATTATTATTGATCCTAATTCAGGAGTGAAGACAAACTAGGGTATAACTACAAAATAAAACAGGACGAGTACGCCTACATCAATATATCACAGATACATGAGGGGCCAAACAATCAATTTTTTTCTCTTTTGTCCTCTCTGATCACCAGACAAAATTGGACAACTGTTTTCAATATTTCACTACATATTATACTTTTATATTTAGCGTTCCTTTTTATGGTGAATCTGTTTAGTACGAAAGTTGCTGATGGATTAACTATTGTTCAGAATATCTGTATTACCTCTTGAACATAAAATATAATGGCTATATATACAATTAATAAAATAAATTTACTTTTAATGTTGTCATCTGCTTGCACAATAACAAGTATAAAATAAAAATTTCAGAAGATATATGTAATTCTTTCACGACTACAACCATTACAATACAAAAATGGGTAATAATAACATCTTTCCGCATTTTACTTTAACCATTTCTTTAGGGCTAATAACACATAACTTCACTTAAGATAAACGTGGATTTAATGTCCCATATCACGATTATTTCAAACTTAACAACGTAGAATAAGAACACGTCTGAGTTTAAAGGTAAAAAAGATACAGAAAAATTTTTGAAAATACGAACAGCCGTCCAAATACATTGTAAATGGCATAATTAGGCGGGATATAATAGAGAAGATTTTTGTTGATAAGAGAGACGAAAGTGTTAAAAAAACGACCTATTTTGAGGTAACGAAAAGACAGATCCTATTTATTTTGTGGCATAAAGTTTGAGCGAAGTAAAGACAATAGGGTTGTGTTCTTTGCAAGGGAGGGGGCCTGTTTCCCAAAATGAAAGATGATTTGGAGATGACAAATGTGATGAGTAGTTGAAGAAGATCCAGAAGGTAAAATGAGAGGGAGGCCCACAACCACAAACAGGCAGAAGGGAACAAAAAATCAAGGGCAATGCCAGGAGTGAGCAGGAGGGAATAGTGCGTGGGGAAGATCTAGATGGCATTGAACGTTCTATCAATATAAAAGCTGCTTTTCATCTCAGCGACAATTGCGAGAGTGCATGTGAAAGTTTTAACTCTAAAATCACCCGCTGCACACGGGAATTTCATTATTTACACTTTAACTACCTCCCTATACCTGCTCCTCTTCTCCTATCCCATGCTTTTGCAGTAATTCCAAAACCCAACATGCTTTGGGAAAGAACCATGACAACAACTATATGCAACAACCATGTCAATATATACTAACGCTATCTTTATATTACTTTATTCAACTTCTCCACTATGAATTTTATTTTATTCTTTATTCGTAATTCAAGATTTTACTTCTATCACACCCATTAAATATCACCCACACCAATCCTACCCAATCAACAAATACTATGCAAGTACCATATATGAAGACCGATTTCATAGCATTGCAATAACACGCCAAAGATAATATATAGCTAAATTCTATTTAGCAAACGTGCCAATAATTAGGCAATTATCCTATAATTACCTCGCATCCTATGCATTCACCGTCTCTATTAAACAAAACATTCATTAGAAATTTAATCCCAAAGCATCTGTGTCCAAAGGTGAAATATTAATCGATGGAAAGTCCCATATATGCCTAATAAAGCCTAAAAACACACTATTAGTAAAGATCTACTTGACATTTAGTAGATGCAAGATTCCAGTAGTAGCAATATTCAAAATAAGACAAACAATCATTTGTGGGGATCACATTAGTTTTCTTAGTCGTTTGTAAGACTAGCAAGTGATTAAAGTCAACTAACATAAAAACGTCTAATATAAATCTTATAATATCTTACTTTACTTCATAATATCTTATTTACTTTAAATGAATATCATACATTACATCATATTTTACTTCCACACTTTTGTAATATTTTAGTTACACGTCAGCCTTTATAAATTAAAAAACTGACTTATTAACAACTAAATATTTTTTATTCTTAATACTCATAAAAGATTAAAATTTTTAAATTTAAGATTATAGTCATATCACATCAGCGTGTTATGAGGAAAATTCTTTACAAAATCTAGATTTTGAATTCAAGAATCTGATAAGATAATTAAAGATGATCTAACATAAAAGCCGGCGATGACAATAGAGTAAAACTATAATTTGAAAAAAGGGGCTTCAAGAAAGCAATAAATTTAGTTTAACCTAATACAGTCAAATCCTACGAATAGAACATAAATTTATTATTGGCAGCCTAACTTTAAATTCAAGCTAGCACCACTTTTGCTTCTATAAATACAAGATCCAATTTGATGACTGCAGCTATTGCAGTGCAAGGGCATATAAAAATATCAAAAGAACAAAGGGGAAAGAAATCAAGGAATTTCAGGTCCTGTCAATTTTGCTTTTCAGACACACGTTCAAGAAAGATAAGTTTGCAAAAAGAATGATTAAGGAGAATCCATCCAAGCATGCAACACAAATCAATTTAAAAGTTTAAACATCACTTAAAAGGTAATCTGTACTTCCAAACATAAAACTATAAATTATGTTAGCTGCCAACCATAACCCACGTGATCATACTTTGCATTTGCAACGTTTCTGTTTAAAATAAAATATAATTAATCACCAAGACCCACAGTATGCCAGCTTCAACATAAAGAGCAATTTGGACATAGCATAAAGCAAGGCCAAAAATCCTACGCAAGTTGGTTACTTCCCATAGAAACAAAGGATTGAAAAGCAATGATATTCCAACAGGCTTCGGCCGTTTAATTAGGCAATGCATTCCAACCCTATTTAACATAATTTGAAACTCCATGAATTTAATGCACTGAAAGTAATAAGGCCAAACCAGAATAAGCCTAACAACAATTGTGCTGAGTTCACTTTCAATTTTTAACACAGCAGTTTAGTTCATAAAATTACAAGAATCTAAAACTACTTTAGATCCGGAGACAATATCGTTAGATAATCCCAGGGCGTGGGGGATGGGGGTCACTTCTTTAAATCTCAGAACAACCTTTATCACCCACGCTCAGCTGGAACTCGATACTCTTTTAAAGTATAACATCAAACATCGTTAAATACTAATATAGTACACAAGTCATGTATGAACTCAAATCCAAAATGGACAGATTGAAAAGTCAGAATAATAGAAAAGACAATTAAAGCCAAAGTTTCGTGTAAACAGGAAGGATAGAGAGAAAATTCTCCATCCTTATTTCACACACCTAAAAACAGATGAGAAATCACCGAACATCATTACATATATCCTAATAAATACTCAGTTATTTATGATTCGCAAATCCAAAATGGGCAATTGAAAAGCTATAAGATTATTGAAAGACAGCTAAAGCCACAGATTTCGTGGATCTTCAAGGATAGAAAGAAGAAAATGTCTCATCTATATTCCAGACTTTTTAAAAGAGATGAGATATCACCACATTTGCGGTGTGCCGCAGCATTAAGTCACAGTGTTGAATCACATGTTCTGTTATATCATCTAAAGAACATGACAGAAGTGATTTTCAGATATAAAAAGTGGAATTAACAAGACCCAAAAGTCATCATCCCTTAATCTCGTTTTTGGCATCATAAGGAAAAAATCTCATCACGTTTAAAATGCCATCCAACAACTAACAATGAATTACAGAAGTAGTCTTGATGAAATGCACAACTTTGCTTGAGAAAAGTCAACTTCCAAAACTTGATAACAGATGGATTTAATAAGAGAAGCGAAAGATGACAAGATCGTAGTCACAAGAACAAAAAAGTTACCAAGACTGGACACGGACACGGTCAAATAGCAGTCACGAGTCATTATCATAACGGATAACCAAAAACGAAGTATTTTTAGGCTCCGATCCATACTAACTTGTGTTGAAGATTTGTAAACAGACTCAGTCTATAGGCTGGAAGACACAAAAAAAGGAAGACTAAAATAATACAAGAGACAATATGAAGAGATGCGCCAGTTGTGAGGACGAAAAATGCCCCTTTAAACCACCGGGTGTTTGCAAATAACACCTATCTATTCTTTGGTCAGTGTAAAGCATCCCAAAAACATGTCTGCAAGAACAAAATTGGAAAGCCAGATGCAAAGTCCCATGTTCGTCTAACCAGAAATTCACGGCCAGGACAGATACATAAAGAAAATAAATAATAGTAAACAAAGAGGGAAATAAAACAAGTCCAAGCAAGGCTGGTTCCAAGATCCTGTCACTTAATCAACGATGCAAGCCAATAAAGATGAGGTTGTTAAGACAGAAAAACAAGGTCAGAGATACAAACACATGGCAACCCATGAATGAACAAAACAATCCAAACTTTCATCCAACAACGAAAGAAGCGCGGTCACAGTCTCCCATTGAAAGCGCATACAAACAAGGGTTTGTTAAAGTTACACCGCATTAACCGCAGAAAGCAGTGTAACAGTTATGCATAAACCAGCGGAAGAGAGGGAGAGAGAGAAGTCCGTCCAATAGGTTTATTAGGGTTTTCTTTTATTTTTCTTTATTTAATTTCAAAAGCTGCGCGTAATGTAGTATTATTAGCAATAGTAGTATTTGCAAGGATTGTTATACAAGTGTTATACGAGCAGTATTCAAGTTTTCAACCAATCAACGAAAGCAAAACCTCTATTCTAATCTGGTTTCTGCACAAATTAATGCAAAAGCGCAATAAACGTGAAAAAGGAGAGAGAGAGTACACAGCGAGCTAGCGCAGATATCAACAAACCCCGAGTAAAAACAAGAAAGTGTAAAAAAGAATACCACTAACCGGAAAGGGTTGGAAGAGAGGAACCGGTGCAGAGATCCATAAGCTGCGTTTCGATCTTGTTGAGGAAGGTGGTAGCTTCGTCAAAAGGCCGCGTCAGATCGGATTTGTATTTCACCAGCATGTCACAGTAGGTCTCCTGAAACATCACACACACACACACACTCATACAAGTAAATAAATAAAAAAATAAATATATAATAAAACAGCAACGAAATTCTCGCATTATTGTTATTTGGCTTCTTCGGTTAATAAATGTGTGCTAGCATGTTTATGTGATGTAAATGTTAAAATATCAGTGTATGAACATATATATATATACGTGCGTGAGCACGAAAGAGAGAAGAAGAAAGGGAAGGAAGAGGGGACCATGAACTCGTCGAGTTCGGGATCGGCTCCAACGCACGTGTAAACAACGTCCCTCTTGCAAACGTCGTTTTCTCGTCGGATTTCCTCTAACAAGCACGCGATTTCTGGAGGCGCTCCCACCTGAACAAAACGGTTTGTTATAGCCGCATTTGTTACACAGTTATCAATTGCAACAACGAAAACCAAAACAGTAAGAATAATGTTATAACAAATAAATAAACCAGTGAAAAAATAGGGTGAGGATTGAACAGCTTAACTACCTTCTGGCAATCGATGTAGGCTTGGAGGAGACGAGGGTAGTGAGGGTGAGAGGCGATTTTGGCTTTGATGAGAGAAGAGGTGTCGTGGTGGCGCTGGATTTCGGGTGCGACGGAGGCGTTCGGGTAGGGTTCAGCTCCGCTGCCGGCGGTGATGGCGACGGCGGCGGAGAGCAACTCGTCGGATCCGAACATCGGAATCCGGCTACCGGAGGACATTAGGAAGCCGTGGTACTCAGCCGGAAATATGCTCTCTGGCGTCATCAACGCTTTCTCCGAGTACTCCGCCGTCGACGGCATGCCGTACATTTCGTCTTCCATGACGCTGCGTGGTTTAGCTTGCGTGCCTTTCCGTGGCGTCTTCGTAGTGTCGCAGAGGCAGTGTTCTAGAAGAACAGATTACAAAGCAAACAGCAACACATCACGATATTATTATACTGTTATGAAGGATTTACTGGAGCGGGGGTTTTATATTCATGATTATGATTAACGCTAAGTAGCTTTGTTTTTATTTTACTTTGTGTGGAAGGAAAAAAAATTGAAATCGCCAGACTTACGTTCGCTGGTGAGCACAGTGGTACAGTTACCGATGAAGACGAAGATTATCCGATTTTCATAATAAATTAATCTCACATGAAATAAAATAATAAGAGGATTAAATTAATATGAGTGGGACTCGAGTTTAGGATTCCGGCGAGTAACGGAAAGGAGAGAAGGTGTATCGAGAAACGTGATCTCTTTTGAAGAGGAACTGCAACGACAACAGGAAGAAGCAGTCACGCACAGGCAGTGATGTAAACCAAAACGAAAACTAAACTTAAATTAAGAAAATAAAAAGGAAAGAGAAAGCGAAAGAGAATGAAGTTGAGATGATTTTCTTTGCTTTTCTTTTTAATTTAATATCTCTCTACACTTTGGTGACTTTTGTTCTGTTTGATTTAATTTTAAAATAGTTGTATAAAAGAAAAAAAATAGTTTGAGTTGTGTAGGCCAATCGAAGGGCCATGTGGTGGTGGTGGCAATCTATGACCTTCCCTGTTGTTATCTGCTCCTATATGTCTTGGAAAGGAAACACTGACCTTCACATTCTCAGTGCATTTGTATTCATCTTACTTATGTCATTTATTTTGTATCATCTTAAAACTAAACTTCTTCCCACTAATAAGATCGGGGTTAAATTCTCACGTCAATTTCCCAAAATATATGTATATCTGAACATAATTCTCACTCCATATTTCGTTTCTCTATCAATCAATATCTGATTTTTCTTTCCCTTTAAATGGGTCGTATATTTCATTGTCGGGTTTTTTCATTTCATGACTTTTGCATAGTCACAAAATTGTAGTTGTTACATTCTGCCCTATTGGACGAATTGTGAGCAAATTATAGAAGATGTCTTTGTTCTTTTCAAAGAATCTTCCATAGCAGATGTCAAACACAAATTTCAAAAAATAAAAATGATAAAACTCATATTGATATAGGCCTAAATAAGCGCAACAACTTGTTTTCTCCCCGAGTCGCTGTAAGCCCTTAATTAGCCAATTAAAGAGTTTAGAGTGATACGCAGAAGAATTTTTTAATTTGTCAAAAATGGAAAAATAGTTTCCAAGAGATGAAATTGAAATAAGTGGTATCTTTTAAGCTACAAAAAAGTTGAAGTAAGTTATTAGATAAACTCGTAGAACATTACTTATGATAGAATAATCGGTGTTAAATTTGCCTGTTTGAGAAAGCGTACCTTGACCAAAGCACCAATCCGAGCATTGGTACTATTTATTTGGAATATGTGAAAGGAACCTTATTTGTTCATCATAATGATTCTATTCCACTCATATATTCAAATTCTGCACTCATAAATAAACAAGGTTGATGTTACAAATAGGTTCTACCCTGCTATCACATAGTCTTTTCATTATTCAACAGATCAAATCTCCAGATTTTCTTACATCTAAATTACACCTAAAATCATACTTTGCAAACACATTTTGAAGATAAACATATTAGTTTTGTTTATCTCAACAAATTTTATTATTTCAGAGCAAAAATATAACTTTTTTAAGTAGAGATAAATAAATTTCTAAGTAAAATTGATTTAACACATAGTTAAGTTAAAAAAGTTCTCGAAACAAAATTGAGTATATTTATAAAAAGATATTATGAAGACCGCAGAAAATTTTGCGGAAACAAAAAATATTAATTTAGGAAAATCTAGTAAGAAATTCAATTAGAAATCTTCTTACATTAATAAAAATAAGGAGAAGTGTATGCATCAATATTTAATTAATATATTCATTAGACAAATGTGAATATAATAGATTTATGTGATAAATAGATATTAAAAGGATTTATTTTACAGGAAATTATGTATATAAAACTTTATCAAATAATAATAGCATAAACATGCCTATCCATTACTTATAAACACTTAAGAAAAATTAGGACAAGGAAAAAAGAAGAAGATATTCTTATGCGCGTATAATAGATTTTGGTACTATTGAAACATATGTGCTTTCTTATAATTAATTTTGAATTAAGTTCACAGTCTCCAGAATAGGTTTGATGATAAAAATCTGATATTTTAAGATGCTGTTAAGATAAGGTTTAAGACATGACTCGGTGCTTTTTGTAAATTTCTATAGTTATATTTATTTTTTAAAATGACCTCTTTTTTGCGATATAAATTATAATTTCGACTAAGAAACTGTATCTTTTGTGAAATGTTCAAAGTGATAAAAAATCAGATACAAGTTGGAGAAAGATATAAAAGAATACTTATTATCATTGTCCGGAATAATGTAAAGAAATACCATAAATTAATTATAAATGGTTACATATGATAAATTAATGATGTTTCAATTGATTTTAAATAGTTAATCTTGTAAAAAAAATATCGATATTCAATATTTATATATATTGAACTCCTACAGTTTTCACCAAATTGATTATTGTATCCTGTATTATGAATGTTGGATTATTTATTAATTATTAATTTGATATTCGTATCATTAATCTAAGTATTATCACAATCGTCTGAATTCGCTAATAATATGTATATATCAAACTTGTGTTTGGTTATTAATAATTTAAGTGTGTATATCATTCATCTTCATCTACATTCGATTGTTTCTATTACCTTTTTTTTTTTTTCAAATTTCCAAAAACTAAAAATAACTATACTTTTGTACAAGTTAAAATTATTTTACACATTAGATTTTTGTAGAAATTTTGCTCTTTTATCATTTCCAGAAACTTAAGTGTATAAAAATTACTTTTAATTCATATAACTTGGATTAATTTTGATATTTTTATTCTATTTTCATATAAATGGTTACAAAAGAGAAATCTAAAGATAATGAGAATATATTTTTACTGTTTTACATTATGGTATGTATACATGCTTGCCAGTCATTATGGTCACATAAGAGTATATTAATTTCCAAGAAAGATGTCTTATTTAATTACTATGTGCTCTTAATCTTAGACCTGGATTAGAGTAAAGCTATAGACTCTTTTGTTCTTCTTTTTCAATGTCTTTGAATAAAACAAATTAAAATTAAAACCTAAACCTGATTTCTTTAAATTATAATTTTTTACCAATTTACATATTATAAATTAATTATATTTTTAATCAGTCTTTAATATTATTTTTATATTAAAAATTAAACATTTTAAACATTAAATTAAATATATGAATAATCAAATAATCATTTCATAATAAATAATATATATATATATATATATATATGATAAATATTATTAAAAAAGAGTTTAATATCAAATATATTAGGATGTGTAAAGTTTATATTAACAACATTATCTCACAAATTATTTTATATATATTTAGTTTATGCGTGAATCTTTAATTTTCCTTTTCACATATCGAGATATGTATGTTTTCTATATGAAATTATATATTTATTAATAATATGATAGGAAGTGATATGTTTTAAGTGTAAATGACCCTCACAAAATTAACTTATTAAATTACAATTATCTTCATTTATATATTATAAATTTATTTTTCTCTTTGATTAATGAATCTTTCTTTAACGAGTGTTTTTATATTATTCATCGTTGTATTTCTAAAATACAATACTTTTGATATATTAAAAAAATTATTAGATAACTACATAGAAAAAAAAATCAACATAAAATCTTAATATACCATTTCTAACAAATAGTATTTTAAACTCATATAAATTTAAGAAAACTTGCTAAAGGAAAAGTTTACTCCCATTATTTGTATAGAGTAAATGTTGACACAGAGGTAGAAGGTATTGAAGATGAATCTTAGGGTGTATTTATTTGGAAGGAATTATTTGAGAGAGGGAGAAGAAGAGATCCAAATGATTAGATGATTATATTTTTTAAGAAATTTGAAAATAATTTTAAAGTAGATTAGAAAATGAAGTATATAAAAATTTGTGACTGAATTGATTCATATGACATATTAAAAAATATTAATAGATAATGAAATTATATTATCAAAATAAATTTAATATGTAAAGTAGAAAATAAGTAAATATTGATAGTGTGAAAAAAATAAATAGGAAGATAAATTAATCATTTAGAAAATGAGAAATAAAGCGTTAGCATGATAATGGGGCATTGTTTTGTTGAATTTAATATTTGGGAAGGATAAAAGAGGGTTGAGTGCAAAATATTCGAAGGGAGAAAGAGTGTTGAAAACACGTACAACTTTTCAAAGTGTGGCCGACACGATTCTGAATGCCAATGGGATCCGACACAAGTTGTTTCAGAAACTCGTTAATTAAACAAAACAGAATTACATACGCCGGTTTTTGCCTTCCTTTTCTATCATCTTCAACAATACTTATATTTTAATATATCAATAAAATCTTCTCATTCACCCCATCTACACACTTACTTAATTCATTAATCATTGGATAGTAATTTTTTTATTCACCCACTTCACTTCATCTACATTCAAATATAACATAACTCTAATCCAATCTTTATTAAATAAACTCAAATTTAACTCTTATTTCATAATTAAGATATCATTAAGTAAATCACTTTTTACATTTGTAATTTAAAACTCTTCTTTGTTGTGGCTTTCTGATGCAGAGTTTTCAAAATTATTTGATATTGATATATTAAAAAAATAATACAAACTTAATTAGTAATTTAATGTATATATTTAAGTTTAATTTTTTTACTTAATGATTTTTATTTAAAAAAGTTCTACGTAGTTTTTAATAAAATAAAAACTCAACGTGGTCCATTTCGTTAAATCGATCTTAATGTTAGTTTGAAATGTTATCTGTCAAATTTTGAATCTATTATGTGTTAACTTAGATATGTCTCGATGTTAAAATTTGAATTATTTTTTACTATCAAAGTGTCACATATAAAAATGATAAGAGTATCAAAATAGAAAATTCTTCTAATTTTAACAAGTGACATAATAGATTAATAACATTTTCAAACATAACCACACTAAATTTTTTTTTAATAAAATTGAGAATAAATTAAATCAAAATCAATTTGAATAAAAATCAACTATAAAAACCATAACAAATAAAAAAAACTTAAAAAAAATATAAAAATCAAATTATTAATTAGACCTTTTAAGATATTTTAAAACTTTCAAAATCAATAAAAACTCGACATAAAATCTAAATTCCTTAAAACTCAACCAAACTTAGTCTATTTTTGAGTCTTCTTCAAACTAACAAGAGTAGTCTATTTTCTTAAATCACAACCTAAGAATAAATCTTAGATGCAATTTAGTATTTTTAAAATAACTTTTTACTATAATTTTTGTAAATGACATATTTTAACAAAAGAAATATTTTCTTTAATTATACCTCTACAAGGCTGATTAACATTTTTCTTTAATTATATATTTCATAAATCCAAAAAGCTTCATCGCTGCTTTTTTCATCTGTTTAAAAGAAAGAAGAACTGAAAGATAATAGAAGATTGGAACATGTAAGAAATTTTCAATTTGTTTCCTGTATTTAAAGAATAAATTCATGGCCTCCAAAATTTTTTACAATTATATACAAGTATTTTTTATATGCCACTAATATAAATTAGTTATCAAATATATTTATAATTAATTTCTGCTTTAAATTACTTAATTAACCACTTTTATTATATATTACTTTTATAATACTTAAACCGACACTTGATAAAAAATGGAATATATACCAACCATATAGTACCAGTAAAATTATTTGCCCACTCAATTTTTTAATGTATGTTCTCTACAAAGAAACTAGTAATGCTAACATGTTATTAGCTAATTAACGCTCAAGTCTACTTTTTACTACGGAGTATAATGATTGAAAATCATGATTATAGTAAAGTAGTTGATATATTTGAATATTTCAATTTGGAACAAGGAAAAATTTGCAATAAGGCCATGATCCTTTTAAGCGTATTTGTTGATTTTGCGAGAGAATAAGTAAAGATGACATGTTTTATCTTTCTAACAGATTCATAGATAGACTAGATAAAATATTTGAGAGAGAACATAAAATTTTATTTCTTTTAAGATGAAATGATTTGAAGAGACGAAGAATACAACTATCGAATGATATTTTTTGACTTTTTTTCGAATTTATAGCCTTTTATTTATTATAAGTAATAATCATAATAATAAAATAATAATAATAACTATTTTTAATCAATCATCACTAATGATTGTACATGGAGCATATGAAATCTTTTATATCTAAGTTAAAGTTACTAGAAATTAAGCTTAACTTCAATCTTAATAAATTAATTTAGTGGATGAAAATTGTTTTTATTTATATCATATAGTAAAATTTAAATATAATTTAATTTTACTAATTCAATAAAGAAATATTTAACTTGGTTAGGTTATTATTTGGCTTAACCATCTTTAACTAACATAGAATCTCCAATAGTTTAACTAATACTAAAAATTCCAACTTATCATGAAATCCTATTTATATAACATTAATTTACAGTAAAAAAATCTTAATTTACAACGCCTTATTCAACAAATTTCATTAATCAAAAGAAAGAAAGAAAATTAGATAATTAAACTACTCTTTTACTTATAAATAACCTTAATTTTTTTTATTGAGAGGACACGAAATATACAACACAAATGTTCGACATATGACATCATCACTAAAGAACAAAAAATATATTACAATTTAAAATAATAATATTTTATTTACATTTATTTTATTTTTTAACTTAAAAATATATTATTAAACTGATTGTATATTTAGTTTTGGAAGAATATGTATTATTATTATTATTATTATTTTTGTTTTTTATCAGTTTATTTGTGTTTTTTTAACACACAGAGGATATAATGAGTGTTTGGTTATTGGGGTAACCAAAGGTTGATTGTTTGTTCTGAGTTTTCAAAGATGATTGATTGATTGCTGAATTGAACCACATCAGTTTTCTTCCCTTATGGGCCACGCCAATTCGTTAAGTCAAGTCACTCAGATCCATCGCTTAAATGGGTTGGGTTTATTCTCTTTCATTCACGCACACCAATTTCTAATCAACACTACAATTACACATTTAATTGATGGTTTACTAAGTGTAAAATATGTATTTTGATGTTAAACTTAATAAGGAAACCATATTCATTAATACTTGTTACTCTTTTAGAAAATAGCTCGTAAGGTGTGAAAAAAGATAAATGGTATTTTGAGTTAGGTTCCTATCGGATGAGTTAGAAGAATATGTGAAACTATGTATGTAGAGATGGGTTTTATGGGAAGTGGTAACAATCAACAACTTGAATTAAGAAGGAGTTATAAGGAAGCATGGAGATGTGAGAAAGAAAGGTAAAGACAAACAATTGTTGCATACGAAATTTTAGAGTGATCACAATTGCAATCAATATGGTATGGTATCAATTATGGAGTATGAAGGTTCCCTCAACAAACTTATACATCTCGCTTAGAGGTAACTTGAAAGCAAACTCCCAACCAAAGATAATATAAAGAAAACGAATGTCTTGCAACGAAGAGGAACTCAAGGTAGATACATTTTATTCACATTTGATTCACTTCTAACAAGGTCGATACATGGAAAACATGTTATTTTCGATCATTCATTTTTGGCAACATGGGCAAGGGATGGATCACTCTATAAAAAGTGAAAGATGGTATGTAGTGTGGGGGTATGATAATCTTGGAAGGACTACATGTCATTCACATTGTCACATAATGCTTTAGCTTATTATCCAATCATACGTAGGGTGTCAAAGTGAGTCAATTTGACTCACACGAGTTTACTCATCATGGGTTAAACTAAAAAAGGATAGCTCAACCGAGTTTACCTTTTTGATGAATCAGAAATTTTGCAACCCGACCCGACCTACCACGAGTTTATAAATTAGTGGGTTGTCTCACTTACAAATGTTCTTTTTTGTAATTTATTTTATATATTTATTGCATTACAGTCAGAGTGAATTGACTTAATTTATTTTGTATAATAGTGGATTCAGAGTGTTTACCTAATTGTCAAAATATTATTATAAAGATAATAATTAAATATCAAAATATCAATGTATATAACATGACAAATAAATTAATTAAGCATTCAAATTATTCAAATATTATTGAGCAATATTTTACCATTTAAAATTATGAAATTGTGAACCCATATAATTAAAAGTACTAAATAGATATAACAAAAATAAAAAAAATGTTGGATTAAGTGAGTCAACCCGACTCGAACTCGTTCAACTAGTGGGTTAAGTGAACCAAACTCAATTCAACCCACTTTTGAAAAAACTGATTTTATTTCAATCCAACCTAACTCGAACCCGTAATGAGTCGGGTTGACTCACGGGTTGAAACTCATTTTAACATCTCTATATGCTACAGAGGAAGCCAAGAAATATTAATGAAATTAAGATTTTGTTTTCAACATTTGTTTGAGATATAATTAAATTGTAACATATAAATATATACAAATTTTAACTCATAAAACAATTTTGTAAAATTAAATTATTTTTTCAAAGTTTATTTTCTAAAATAGTACGAGAGTTTATTGGAACAAAATTTGTTAGTAATGTGAAGAAATATATTAAAAATTCTACATTTATGTTTCTAAGTTATTTTATAAAGTTTAGTTAGATTTAAATTTTACCATTATTAAATTAATTAAGCTTAAAGTTTATTTTACAAAATAAGATTAAGATGATATAAGAGTTTGTTAATATTTATATATTAACAAACTTAATTGAGAATATTATATCACCTCACTAATATCATACACGATTTTATTTTTAGAATGCAAAACTCGCTTTAAATTATAATATCCTAGATAGAACTGTAAATTTGAGTCATGATTCATGTGTCAATTTATAATCCATTTTTGAAAAAATCCATTTTAAGGGACTTCCAATTGAAGAGGCAAAAAAAAAAAAAAACCTAACACCCAAAACTCTTCTCTAATGTGGGGTAAAGGTCACAGTTAAGTGAGTTTGACTCTACAACATAGACTTAAATTAACTTTTAAAAACAACACTTTTAATTTTGGTTAAAGATTGAGTTGAGTCAACGTAAATTAAAGGTTTAGATGGGTCGATGCGAGTTGAAGGTCAAGACGGGTTGATCCAGAATGAAGGTCGAAATGGGCCTGCCAAGGACGAATGTTAAGACAGGCAAAGCCAAATTGAAAATCGAGACGGATATAAGATCGAGATGGGCTAAAAGTCGAGATGGACCAGTTCGAGTCAAAGGTTGAGACAAACCCACTCAGGCCGAAGTTTAAAACGGATCGACCTGGGCCAAAGGTTGAGACTGACAGAAGATCGAGACGGGTCGAATGTCGATACAGACTAGTTCAAGCCAACAGTTGAGATGGACTGACCCGTACCAAAGGTCGAGGTGGGATGGATCGGTTTGAGCCTAAATTAGGGACAAGACAGCCTGCGCCAAAAGTTGGGATATGCCAACCCGGATCGAATGACAACATGAACCAGTCCGGGTCAAAGGTCGAAACAAACTGTATTGGACCAAAAGTTTTGACTAACCATTCGTAAAATTTGATATCGATTATCTTTGACCGAAGATCGTGACGAGTCATCTAAAACTTATGGACACTTTAACCTTTTGAACTTTTCCCATGGAAAGTTTTTTTGGCCCGTAGACTTTTTATTTTTAGACCTCGATGCATGTGGAGCATGGCCAAGCCTTTTCAAGTGGCCAAATTGATACCAAGTTATGCTTAATTTATAGCTAGCGAAAACGAGAGCAGTTTATGCAAGGTAGGGAAAAGAAGTGTTAGAAATTTTGTGCTTTACATTTATAAAGGGTTTAAAGTCTCTCAATCGTCAAACTTCTCAAAGAGGTGGCGGGATTCTAGAGGATAATTCCCTCAAATCTCACCGACAAGGAGTTAATGTCAAGTGATTATATGTGTGGCTCAAGTTGGGTCTGGGAACTGTTCTAGGGGTGTTATAGTCCGAAACAAACGAGGAATGAATAAGTTGGAATTCCATAAAGCTATCATTGTAGTTTGTGCTGTGGTGCACACACTAGTTCTACATGCACAAACTTGACCATTTTAAGGAATTATGGAAGCTTAGTAGACAAGCATGTTAGTACTGGCTTTATTCTGGTTTTTGAGGCAAAGTGAAGAAGAATCAAACACTTTTGTCTTAAAACATGTTTGTGGTAGCTGTTTCAATGGTTTGGTTGAACTATATCAAAATAGTTTTGCTGTCTCTCTGGTACACTTGTACCTCCTCAGTGATACATTTCTTTGCTTATATATAAAAAAAAATGGACCATGAACGGAAGAGACTAAATCTTTTTATATTTTTTATTTTTATAAAACAAAAAACAATCTTATTTGAATTGAATAAAAAAATTGCAAACAATAAAACCTTTTTTTAGAATCATCATTAGTATATCAGATACAACTTTTTTTCCATAATTAAGTTATGTAAACTTCAACCCAAAATTTTGTTAAAAATTTTAACATCAATGATAAAACTCCTCATGTTAATATTTTCACTTAGAAAAAAATTTAAAGCAAGCATTTATGGTACATCTCTTACAATGAGTGTATCCATACACTTGAATATTTGATTGTTGTATTAAACGTTTTATATAAAAAAGAAGAAGAAGAAGATTGAATGATCTAATTAGAAATCACAATTCTCTCTCAGCCACCCCATAAAGAGATACATCTTGATATAATTAGAAAGTGATAAAAAAAAATAGTCACACTGTATGTAAATTAGCATTCATTCCGTTGAGATCTTTTTCTTAAACCTTTTTTTATTAGTATTTCAAAATTACATTTAGCGTACCATTGTACAAATTAAAAGTTGTAAGGAATATGCCACCTTATATTAAGTGCTTGAAAGTGATAAAATAATTCTACTTTTTTTTTTTCGTTTTAACTAACCATCATAACTATATTTGGATAACTATATTTGGAATCTGTAGTTGAATACTTATCTACAGTAGTATACAACACTTTTGAAGTCGTAGAGTACAAGAAGAACGACACTAATAAATAATAATCCCTTTTAGCAATTTATTACAATAATTTTTTTATATATAATAGTTAATAAATAATTTACATAAAGAATATATCCAACGACATAGGAATAATATAAGACTTAAAAAGCGGTGTACCTTAGGAACTTCCGTAGGTTCGTGACACTTCAACGCCGACGTTAGGACACACATCTGAACCTCAAACTCCTGTTTATTCGCAGCAGTCATTTTACTTTCAAAAAAATAGCGTAAAATAAAAAAAAAGAAGTTAAATAACTTTTTAATAATTATTCCAATACTTATTTTAATTGAAACTAATTTTATCAAATAAATTATTTAAAATAAAAATTTCTAACCACTTTAAAAATTAGTTATAGTTATAGTCCTAGTCAAAGAAAATGTCACTCGTGCATTTCAGCATCAATAAGTAATAATATGAATTCAATATACGACATTAACATTTTCCCTTTAAGCACATCTAATGCCATCTCAATACTTTCACAATTGTTAATATCTCAAAGAAACTTTGGTTGTGAAATGAAGCATACGTACCAATATTAAGAGTTGAAATGAATGTGGTAGCTAGTTGATGAGAGTTTCAGCTTTTCTTGCTTATGTAGTTAAGTTCATGCCTGAAGCCAACACTGCCCCAAGTGTTAAAAAGCATGGTTTTCAAGAGTTTATTATGGTAATGGAAAGGTGTTGTATATATATATGAAGATTTGTGGGTGCAGAATTGAGGAAATAACGAGACACAGAAATGGGAGTTTTTGGTGTGAAGAAGATGGAGTTGGTTCCTTTATATAGTGGTGCGGTTGAAGATGGATTGAAATGGAAAGTTAAAGCATGAAAAGTATATTAAGAGAGGGTTTTGAAAAGAATTCTGGGGGCGGTGGAATATAGCTTTGCTTTAGACATCAAATGCTAAAAAGCTAAGGAGCCATTTAAATAAGTTATCGTATGGTCATTGGGGAATCCAAATCAATGTCGACAATAACTCACTTCTCCAACTTTTCCAATGCCCTTCTTAACATGAATCATGATTTTTCCATCTCAATTTTTTCAAAAATTATACACTTAATTATCCTTTTTCTTTAACACATTCTTCGAATACTACTTTTTAGTCGGTAAAATTTATATAGGAGGTGTATCTCATAGCTCATTTTGTAAACAATAAGGGATGGATGATAATAAAAAAAAAAGTGTTTAAAGTTGTACACAAGTAGAAAAATATAATTTAAAGGCTAAGAAATACTTGCAACCTCCATCATAAAACCTATTTGACATTCCAAAAATAATGTTAGCTTTCTACCCATGGCAACAATACCCAAATTGCCTCTAGTTTTTGGAACTTCAGGATTAATCTACATTGTTTAGATATATGCTACAACATATTTTCCATATCATCAACGACTTTCTTAATTTGCTAAGAAGAGTCTAATACCCTTGTTCTTATCCTTGTGCTATGAAGACTTATAATTCCTTTACATATTTGCAAAGATAACGTAATATGGAGTAAATGTTGTTTGCTATAAGCTTTGCCATCTACGTTTGTCATGTTGGATTTTTTTATGTTTATTTTAGGTTTGATGTTAACGGGAATTATATGAAAAATACTTGACATAAATTTATGTTAGATTACACAAGGTTTCAATGTAAAAGCAATAATTTAGACCAGACTATAATATGTTTGACGTAAAAAGGTCTATGATTAATAAAAAAATGTACAATGAAATGAACATTTATGAGTTTATTTCAGTTGTGTGTGTTACTTATCAAATAAAGAATTTTGATAAAATTGAAGAAGTTGGAAAACATAGAAGCCAAACTTTGGATATACGTTGGACCACATGGGAAGAAAATTAAGTTGCACATGCACTAAAACCAAAAAAAGATAGAAATCTCTAATTTTCAATTCATCCTTAACTTCAATATCTCAACTCAATTTTCTCCCTGAACGATTGATAAGTGTCTAGTTTACTTTTAATTGCATATCATTTAGACACTTATCTTATATGAATTTGATGAAAATCTTAAACAACTCCTTTTGCCTTAAATTACAGAATGAATAGTAGAGAAGTTAGAAAATATGGAAATGGCTATGTATGTGATGTTTTTTTTTTCCAAGAAAAATGAAGGAAATCAAGAAGATGACGTTGAGCCCCAAATTTGGCATTGAGCATTATAAGGTGATTTGTTGAAGATTCAAATATGAGTATTGCGACTGCGCAACGATATTGACGCTGAGCCACAAAGAAATATTCATTGCAAGAAACTTTAAGCTCTGAAATTGGCAATTGAGCCTAAATCAAAACCCACATAGAGAAGAAATCTCCATTGCTGACCAAGCTAGAAGCTTAAGCATGGAAGAAACCCACATAGAGTGGAAATATCATAGTTGACCAACAACTTGGGAGCTAAAGCAACACACTTAATTTCTTTATAAAAAAAATAACTGACCTTTGTTATTTGTATGTTGAATATGAATTTATTTTGTAATTCAATTGTAGAGGTCTTAAGCACTTATTATAATACAGTTAGAGAGAACCATGAGAGGAATAAAGTAGCTCTTTGCGCTTGTATTATAAATCATGATGAACAACTAAACTCTTTTTTGTTGGGATTGGATGTAACTTCTCTAATTCTTTAAATTGCATTTTGACTCAATATGTTATGTTCTTGCTTTAAGTGTTGGTTATTTGATTTGCTTTTATTTCTTTGATGACTTGATCAATCATCTTACTTCATCAGCTTAAATGCAGTGGGAATTGGTTTAAGTTTAAATCCAATCAAATCTCCTAATGCTTGTTAGATGCTAGGAATAGGTCTAAAGCTATAATTATTTTAAAGAGTCTTGTTTATTAATGCACAGAGTCGTTCAATCAGGGGTGAGGAATCACAATGAGTCTAACAACCTTAATTTCTAAATGCTAGAGATGGGTTTAGAATTACCATAAAGAGTAATTCTAGGAACACTAAAGTTAAAAACATAACTTGCAGCGAGTTAAAGGCAGTGCAACAAAGGGAGAGTAGAGAAGTTCAATCCCAACATTTTAATAAAATCACTTATTTTCATCATTCAATTAAACTTGTTAAATTTTTTAAACTTGTAGCACTATTTCATTTACAAACTTGAATAAATAATAGGTTACTATTTTATCAAACCAAATCTTTATGCATACGACCTTGTTGTACTACAATTGAACACATGCACCTGTTGAAAAAATTAGATCTCTAAAGGAGATGTCAACAACGACCTAGCCTCTGTCCTAAATTTGACTTCTCTACTCATTAACTCTTATTCAACTTTATAAAATATCTTTCATTTGATACACAACACATAAAACTTAAACAAGATAAGAAATGCCCATTTCATTGTAACTTTTTGCATTGGTGGTAGAAATGAACCAAGATGAGAACCGAGGTTCAGTTTTTGATTTAAAATTTCATGAAATTCAAAAGACACAAACCTTTATTACCATTATAATACATTCTTAAAACACAACAATATACAAATAAGGGAATATTTGTAACACCCCTGATGGATATTACTAGATAAAATTTATTTTTCATAAAATATACTGTAAGAAAATCAGTCATTTAAATAAATTCCCAAGCGCGGGAAATTTCAAACTTGTCTCGCCATAATCCATTCGTATTGTCTCATCTTTATTACAAGTTCATAATGGATAAAACATCATAATGTCTATTACAAAAGGTAGGAAAGCATAGCATAAAGTGAATCCCCCATCGGTAGCCCCGCTCAGT
>Ga0214542_1000773_pt1 | contig 61121 bp, 57 predicted proteins | sample CNSS1metaG_FD_160096 | JGI IMG/M metagenome (GOLD analysis project Ga0214542, IMG submission 160096) | Root nodule microbial communities from cowpea collected in UCLA plant growth center, Los Angeles, California, USA - CNSS1 | ecosystem: Host-associated > Plants > Roots > Nodule | place: USA...
ACAATGGCGTCGTTCACAATGGCGTCGTTCTAAGGCCTCGTTAGACCATCGCTGCTAGACTTTGGCATCCGTTGATGGAGTTGCCGAGAATGCGTGCAAGCCTGGTATCGTTGTTGCGTGTTGCCGTTGCGGCGTATGCCATGTCCGCCCTCACGGCTCACGCCAGCCCGCTCTGCATCAAGGAGCGCACGCCCTTCGCCTTGTCCCACGACACGGTGAAATGGACGATGTCGATCGCGCCTGGAGCCGACTGCATTCAGGGACTGCGTTGGTCTCATATGCAGATCTTCAGCGTGTCGGTCGTGAGCGGACCATCACGGGGACAATTGGCGGTGGTCGGGTCCGGCTTTCGCTATTCTGCAGAAAGGGAAGCGCGAGGCGCCGACAAGTTCACGCTGCTGATTTCGGGCAAGAACCGTCATGATCCCGGGACGTCGACTCTGGAGGTCGAAGTCAACCCGCAATAGGCAGGCCCACGACGCGCGAAGGGGTATCTACTTCGCCCGAAAACGCTTTAGTAACGTCGGCTCGACCCGCTGCCCCGCGTTGTGTTCCCGCGATAGGGCCGGGCTCGTCCGTAAGTCGTCACGGGCGGCTCGATCCGGCTCGGGATATTCGGCGTCGCGTTGGGGCGCGCGGGCTGCGACGGGTTGACGATGATCACATTGCGGTTGGGCGTCGACGGATCGCTGACGCCCTGGGCCCAGGCGCCCGCAGGCACCACAAGGGCGAGTGTGATCAAGACTATTCGTTTCATGCGATATCTCCCGAGCAAGAACGTCAGGGAGGCGAAGACCGTTCCTTCACGACGGCATCACGGTTCGTTGCGCGACCTCACCGCGGCACGGGTGACCTAGCGAGGCACCGCGATCAGCTTGCCATTCCTCCAGACACCTTGGGCCGCCTGTCCGGTAGAACCGCTACCCACGTTCCGGACAGCCGTAGGCCGCGAGGCAGCCTGGGTGGTCTGCTTCTTTTTGTCGGTCGTCGTCACGATGCTGGAGCTAGTCGTGTTGGCCTGATCCTTGGTCCCTTGTGCAGAAGCAGACTGAACCAGAAAGGCCAAAAACATGATTGCTGTCAAAATGCCGCGCATGGTCACACACCGGAGGAAGGAGCCGGTCGAAATGTCACAGGTTTCCGCCCAAAAGCAAGCGCTACGAAACGACCGCGCAGGACCTTTCCGGCCGGAGCATCAGCGTGTTTCACCGCAACCGACGCGATCCGGGGTGAAAAAACCTAGCGAAACGGCACTATCCGGGCTAGTTGATCGCTCTTGATGACCGAGACCGGCGACACCGCAGCCAACGCCTCGACGGCGCAAGAGATCAAGGCCGGGCTCGTCCGCCTGTTGTCAGAGCGGATCCGCGAAGTCTCCGGCGACCCCAGGCAAATGCGGGATGTCGTCTACGAGCTGGCTCGCGTCAAGCTTCTGGAACAATTCACCCACGCCGATGCGCGGGAAGCGCGAGAGCTCCAGCAAGTCCTCGAACGCGCCATTCGGGAGGTCGAACGCGCCTTTGAGCGAAGCGAGAGGTCTTCACCGACAAGGGATGCCTCGGTCCCCGTGGCGAATTCTCCACCGGCGAACGTCCCCGTCCCCCCGCCCATTCCGACACTCGCTGCCTCGGCATCATCAGCCATTCCGATGGCTGCCGAGACGCCGCGGCGTCCTGCCGCACCGCCAGGATCACCCGACCACCCCAAACGGAGCGGCGCTTTCAAGTCTCTCGTTCGATTGACCGCGATCCTCCTGCTCATTGCGGGCGCCGGCACCGCGGTCGTGTATTGGCCGCGGCTGAAGGCACAACTGACGGCACCGTCGCAGATGGCGCAGCCCGAACGTTCGGCCAAGAGCCCGGAGCCTCAGCTGACCGCGATTCCGACTCCCTCGGCCAGCGAGGCCGCTGAACGAATCCCGGAGAGCGCAAAGGAGCCGGCGCCGGCGGCGCACCCCTCGATGCCTTTGCCGACGACGTTCGGCGTCTACGCCTTGAGCGAGGGCCAGCTCCATGAGCTCAAGCCAGTGCCGGGAAAGATTCCGGACCGGCGGGTCGCGATCTCGGCTGCCATCAACACGCCGAGCGCGACCACTTTGATGGACGGCGACGTCAAATTCATCGTGTTCAGGCCCGACGGGGGTGTCGATGCGACCGGGACCGAAGTTCGGGTGATCGCGAAAGTGTCCCGGTCGATGGGCATCGATGCCACGGGCAAGGCCGCCATGGTCAGCGCCGGCGATTCCTGGGTCATCCGCAGCATGTCCTACCCCTACAAGGTAGGTCCGATCGACGACCAGTCGAGAATGCTGTTGCTGCAACCGGAGCAAGACGGCTTCACGCTCGCGCCCGGCCGCTACGTCGTGGTGGTCAGGGGCATGGGCTATGACTTCACCATCGCTGGGACGATCACCGATCCCAACCAATGCGTCGAGCGCATCAATGCGGCGAACGGCGCGTTCTACTCGCCCTGCCCGCCGCCGCGGCGATAACGCAGCCTTTGCTTTCCTATTTGGCCGGCTTGCTGTCCTTTGGCGCATCCGCCGGCATGTCGTCGACCTTGCCGTTGTTGGCGACGCATTTCTGGAAGTACTCGCGCTGGTCCTTGCCCGTTCCCTTGGCACTCCCCGCTGCGGGGTTGCCGATCTGCCTGGGCGGAAAGGCCTTGGCCACCGCGGCGTCACATGCCCGCGCCACTTCGGCAGTGATGGCCGACGCCGTCGCCGGCACGGCCAATGTCAAAGCGAATGCCAGCCCAACCAATGTCCGCAAATTCTTGACCGGCACGTCGTTGCTCCTTCACTCGGTGAATGCTTGCCGGACCATACCAAAAAGGAACGAGGCGCCAAACGGCAAAGCGCGCTGAATTGTCACTGCGCCCTTGTTCGGACCATGCTCCAGAGCCGCGTCTCGAAGCACGGCCGCAGAGCGCGCAGAAATATCACCGCTCCTAGCTGTTCAGCTGCGGCGGCTTGAAATCCGGAAAGCGCGTGAGCATTGCCGTCTTGACGAACTTCAAGTGGGCGATGCTGCTCGCCAATTCCTTGAGCCGGCGCTGGCCGTTCGAGATGTCGGCCGCAAAGAGATCCTGATGATGATTGTCGAGCGGCTCCCGCTCGAGATACTCATCGGTGCCGTTTCCGAAGGTGACGGAGGCACGGGCAAGCGCATCGTCGACACGCCGGTTGAGCCCGGCCTGCTCCCTCTCCGCCTCCTGCAAGGCGGTTTCGATCGCGGCCAAAACGGCACCGATCCGCCCGCGGTCGGTCTCCGCATCACGCTCGGCCGAGCGGGCCTTGAAGGTTTTGTCCTCGCGGCGGGAGCCGAGAAGATTGTGTGCGCGCGCTCTCAGGAACAGCTGAAACATCCGGGCCATCCCACATCCGAGATCCAGGCGGGTACCATCGGTCAGACGTAGTTAACAAATCCTGAATCCGGCGCCCGTGCGGTCCGGCTTTGTGCAATCCATGCCCGCCAAGCTCCCGCGTGCTTGGAATAGAGCTCGTGCCAGCGGATCTCGCCGTCGGCAGCGGCTCCTTTTCGCGCGCGGACCTCGGATGTAAATTGCCCTGTCTCGTTCGATGCGAGATCCAGCGCTTCGAACTCCGCCGTCTCTTCCGGAGACAGGCCGATCAGCACGCGATGCCCCTGGGCATCGACGAAGTATCTGCGCGGCGCGTTGTGCCTTTGATCAGTCATTCGCAGGTCCCTCGTTCATGATCCAAGGCCCCGGACGATCCTTCAGCCGCCGCTCAAAGCCACGAACAAACGCGATCAAAACGAGGACGCAAGTCGCGCCCAGCAAAGCAATCAAATACGCCATTCACGCCCACCTATGCGAGCCGCGAAAATACAGGCGGCTAGACTCTCACCATGAATTGCTACGTTCTAGGTTGCCTTTCCAAAGCTCTCAAGCGCCGCACCACGTTAACCTAACTGCGCATGGTTTATCCGACCTGGCCGCACGGCAGGATCAGTGTGCGCTCACATGGCTGTGCGCCTACGATGGATGCTCGCTCTGCTTGGCGCCCATCGCTGCCGGCGTGTAGGGCGCATAGAGACGATATCGTGCCGATCGCCTGCGCGAGCGCCATGCCCGCACGCCGTAGCCGCAGCAAAAGCCAGCTGCAAAAATCGAAATCAGAACCAGAATTGCAAACATTTGGAATGTTCCCAATGATCGGAACGCTCCTCCCGGTACATTTCAACGTGATGTTCTGACGACTTCAAGATCATCGGCGCTGAAAGTTTTGTCAGAGGAAGATGAAGTTTGTGCAACGTGGTGCTTGAATTTTGGCCGTCGCGAGAACCACGAGCCCGGAGGATGATGAAATCTCGCATCGTTCGGGGGCGATATCCAGCCGGCGATGTTAACCCGTGTTCACGGCGGCAGCAGCCTCGAACGAAGCGGCCGGATGCGCTGTCATCGGGCACAGTTGCGATCTGCACGATAGGTCTTGCGAAACGTTCTCGAACGTATCGAGCGGCCTCTCGGACGAGACCGCTGAAGAAGCATCCGTGCTTCTACGGAGCGCCATGCACCAACTTCATCGCGGTAAGGTTGAGAGGTTAGCTTAACCCGCGTTGTTTGTTGCGAACTTTCGGCGATTGCTTATCCATCTCGCACCGGGCTCCCCCAAGCCCGGCCCCACCCAAGCAAAGCCGTCGAGCGAACATGGGTCCGCTTGGCGGCTTTGTCGTTGTGTCGACGAGAGGATCATTTCGGTTATGGCGCGCAGGCCCTGGTCGTTCAAGGAAGATCGTCGGCTCATCGAGCTGGCCAAGTCTTCAACCTCGCTGGAGCAGGCAGCGAAAGCTCTCGGGCGCTCGCCCGATGCGATCAAGCGCATGGCGTTGCGGCTTGGTCTTTCCTTGAAGTCGAAGCCGGCAAAGAAGAGCTGATCTTAGAAGTGCCGGCGCTCGCCTCGGCTTCATGTACGGCCGCTGCAGTCCAACGGGCCCCGCATCGATAGGCCAGCCGCCCCTTATCCCGGGGTCGTTCCGGTCCGCCATCGTCTTGGACGGTGAGGTGGATTGAGCGGGTTGCCGGCGGTGCTCCGCCAGCCGCCACACTTAATTCTGCGTCCTCTTCTGGGACCCCATCCCTGGGCTGGTTCCGTAGCTGGGCGTCCCCGTTCCCTTGAAGGCGCCGCCCATCGTGTCGGATCCGGAATTCGTGCCCGTGCCACTGCGCGTCGCGGAGGTGGGTTGCGTGCCCGATGGCGTGTCTTTGGTCCCCTGCGCCGAGGCCAGAGAGCTCCCGATTGTCAACGCCACGATGAGACTTAACGTCCTGATCATACTGCTCAACTTTCCATGCTTGTTTCTGACCCCGAGCCGCCAGACCATTGGCCGGGCACTGCTCAGGCGGGGCCCTTCGGGCCGGTCTTTCCGTTAAACCCTATCTTAGCCCCCGCTGGCTAGGATCAATCTCAACGCCTTGCTTGAATTTCCGCCCCGCCCTGTTTTTCGCCTGAGCCGGATGAGAGTGCTGCGACCAGACCTCCCGTTTGTGGCACTCGTGCTTGCGAGCACGATGGCGTTCGCCTTGGCGGGTCATTTCGCCGCTGGCGCCGTCATTCGCCAGCACCAGGCGCATCAGCTCAATGAGCTCACCGAGGTGGTTCTGCGCCGATCGGAGCTTGCAGTCGATTTCGCTGCGGGCAGCCTGGACGAGCTCGCGCGGCGCAATTTCGCCAGCTGCGAGCCGGCGGCGCTGCAAGCCATCCGCCTGCATGTCTACCAGCGCTCGGCGATCAAGGACGTCCGCCTCGTGAAGCCGGACGGCTCGGTGATCTGCTCGGCCTATTCCGAGACGCTCGAATTCGACAAGGGATGGGTGGATCGCCGCGACATGCTGCCTTCGCGCGACAAGACGCTTTTCCTGTTCCGCGTGGAGCAGTTCGGCGGCGACGCCCTGGGCGTGCTCAGGGACGTCAATGGCAACTCCGCCCTGGTCGCCATTGTCGGTGTCAATGCCAGCCTGTTCGACATCATGCCGGCCGAGCTGCGCGCGCACAGCCAGGTGATCCTCGCCTTGAGCAATGGCGAGAAGCTCGGCGAATTCCAGACCGAGGCCGGCAAGTCTCTGCCGGCGCCGATCGGCTTCGAGCGAGCGTCCGCTCGGCTCCCGCTTCATGCCACGATCCGGCTCGAGGACGCGGTGCTGTCGAGCTGGAACAACGAGGCCTATTGGCCAACGCTTGCAGTGGCGCTCGGACTTGGCGCGATCTTCGGCATCCTGCTGGCACGCAACCGCCGCATGGAGGGGCCAGTGGCCGATCTCGACCGGGCGCTGACAGCCGGCGAATTCAAGCCATATTACCAACCGATCTTCGACCTCCGGACAGGTCGGATCAAGGGCTGCGAGATTCTGGCGCGCTGGCTGCGCCGCGACGGCTCGGTGGTCCCGCCGATGAATTTCATTCCGCTCGCCGAATCCAGCGGACGCATCCAGGCAATGACCTGGCAGATCCTGGGATCGGCGCTCACCGAACTCAGGCCATTGCTCAGGGCCGACAAGAATTTCAAGCTGTCGCTGAACGTCGTGCCCAAGCACCTCCTGAGCGCCGGCTTCGTCGAAACACTGCGGCGCACGGTTCTGACGGCACGCGTCTCCGCGCGCCAGATTGTGGTCGAGATCACCGAGCGCGACGAATTGGATGATCTCGCCCGCGCCGCGTCGGTCGTCGCCGAGCTGCGGGACCGCGGCTTCCGCGTCGCCATCGACGACGTCGGCGTCGGCCATAGCGGACTGTCGCGGCTGAAGGGCCTCGGCGCCGATACGATCAAGATCGACAAGTTCTTCGTGGACACGATCACAGTGGACGCATCGACGACCACGATCGTGGAAATGCTGGTGGCGCTCGCCAAGGACCTCGATATGAGCGTGGTCGCCGAAGGTATCGAGACGGAGGAGCAGCTCCGCGCATTGCTCGCCTCCGGCGTCGAGGAAGGCCAAGGCTATCTGGTTGCGCCGCCCCTGCCCGCCGCCAAATTCAATGAGCTCATCGAGTCGCGTCGGATTGCGCAGCCGGATGCGGCGACATCCGGTGCTAAGGCTTTGGTGGCCTGACTGGCCGGCCCCCAGAGGCTTTAACGATACTTTCTAACGATATTTTCGGCTTTCGAACCGGAGCGGCGACCAACCTTGTATGTTGGCGCCATGCGCAGGAACCATCTCATAGCAGCCGCAAGCATCTGTCTGGCGCTGATCGCCTATGCCACGCTGGCGAAGCTGTCGGGCCGACCTGCGCTCATGGGTCACCATGAGGCCTATTGGATCGTCGTGATCGAGCGCTTCAGCGCCTATGGCCTGCTCGGCTTCCTGCTGTCGTTCCTGCTGCCGGGACGGTTTAGCCTGGCTTGCTCGCTCGTCATCGCAGTCGCCATGGGACTGGAGCTGATGCAAGCGTTCATACCCGATCGCGATCCAGGCTTTCTCGACGTGCTGCAGAAGGCGGCGGGCGGCACCGTGGGCGTCATGCTCGCCCAGATGATCCTGGCGTTCCTGCCCAGACCACCTGCCTGAAACGGCGAGCATGGCCTCGGCGGAGCGACCGGGCGACCCGGTCCTTACTTCATCATCTGGCCGCGCAACTCACCGCCTGGGTTGGCGGCCGTGTGAATGTTCGCGTACCATTTTCCGCCCAACAGATCCGCCGCCTGCGCCTCGGTGAGGGTGGCACTGCCTTCGATCGGGCTTTGCGCCGTCTTGAACGGCAGGGCGATGCCGGCATTCTTCCCGGCCTCGCCGGGGCCGTGAAAATGCGCGCCTATCGCCGGTCCCGTCAGCCCGATGAAGGTGACGAGGTAGGTCAGGACCTTCGTTTCGGTGTCGTAGCTCGCCTCCGCCTTGCCCGACCCGGTCGAGCTGTTCGGCGGCACTTCATTGCTTCCCTTGAGATCCGCTCGCAGCTTCACGACCTCCGCACCTGCCGTTCCGCTCGTCGCGCTGACGCCTCCGACCAGCGCCAATGCCCCCAACAGTGCCACGGACCGTCGACACACGGCTTTGCTCATGCACTTTCCTCCTGCGGATTTCGTTGGTCCCCGCGATGAAAACACCGAGGACTGCCCACCGCAGAGCTTATGCTGATTCGGGACAACGCTCGCAGGAATTAGCCTTCGCAAGCGAAACACGCGCCGCTCAAGCTGCCCCGCGCCTCGTGTGACGCTCGGAGGGAACCAGGAGCTCGGCCATCTTCCGGTGGGTGTCGTGCAGCGCTTCAATGGCGCAGTCGAGATCGAAATCCGCCTCGCGGACGGATGCAAAGAACTTGGCCGTCAGCGCCAGATCGAGCTTGACGCGTGTGGCACCGTCGCGACTCCTGCGACGATCGAGCGACAAATGGATCGCGCGGTTCCTCGCCTCCACAGCATCGCAGCCGCAAAGCGCGCCGAGTTCGTCATATGTCATCCAGATTTGAGGCATGTTCTTCCACCACGCTTGATCTATCGCAGACTAGATAGCTCTCGCTTCTGAAGGCGGAGTTGCTGCAGCGCGAATTCGAGCCAACAACGTCAACGCAATGCTAAGCGCGGCGCAGACGCGAGCCGGGTGGACCGGCGCAGCTTGTTGCCGATCCACTGTCACTTGGGCGCGCCCGTCGTGAACGGATGCCGCGGCCGTGAACGGCTGTCGAGCCTCTTGGGCAGCTTGTCGGCCTTGAGCTTCACGACCGCGCCCCGGGGGTCGGGAGCCGGCGCCTCTTCCTGGCTGTAGATCAGAGTCGCTTCGAACCTCACGTCGGGCGCTTGGCGGGCTGTTCCCGAACAGGTCGCCATCGCCCCGCTATAAACGCCGGAGAGCTCGACCTCGACCTCGTCGAGCCCGAACACGGTCGGCGGCCCGTCGGCATGTCGCCGCGTGGTCAGGACGGCCGTGAAATGCCGGTCGTTGTCGAACTGATAGGAGCCGCCATAATTGAAGAAGCTGTCGCTGCCCGAGATCCGTCCCTGGGCCAGATGCACGATGCCGGTGCCTTGCGCGTGCGCTGTTCTGAACCACGCCGCGTACTTGCCCTCTTTCAGCATGGAAACATCCACCCGTAATTTCCACGCGTATTTGCAACGAAGCTTGAGGCGCGACAATGACCGACACGGCGAGCATTCCGCCACGGTTAACGCCCTGCAAAATCAATCCGTCAAATTTCTGCGGCCGCACGCGGCGGCGGCGACGTCAAAACAATTCGATGCCGTCGTCAGCCGTTTCCACGACTTCGACGCGGCGCGTGGCGGCCGTACAAGGAGCCAATGCCGCTCGAGGTCGCGCGCGGCTACCTGGTCGAGAACGCCGGGCGACAGTTCGATCCTGGCTGCGTCGAGGCTTTCCTGTTGCGCTGGGACGAGGTGGTCGAGATCGCCGGCGGTCAGCGGACAAGTCCCTTGCCGGTCGCCGCGGCCCCTCCCGCTCCCGATATAGAGCGTGCAGCAGCGAGCTCGTCAGACGCGCGCCATCCCGCGTCCCGACCGCCTGACCCGATCGATCCGCCAACATCTTGCCGCGGCACCATTTTTCTCCGGTCGCCGGTTTGAACCTGTTCCTGCTAAAGTGGCACCAAGACCTGAGAGTGATTCTGGTCACACTTGCCCCGGCGCCCTGCTGCTAGGCATCGAACCAGGACGGGCACCAGAGCATCGTCGAATTGGATGAGAATTCCCATGAAAAGCCTGATCGGCGCCTGTGTCGGCGCATTCTGCCTTGCGGCCCCCGCTTGGGCGGAGACTCCCGCTGCGATCGTCGAGGACGTCCAGGGCAAGGTCGACGGAATCGCGTTCATGGATTACGTGGCGCCAGGCAAGATCATCAAGCTCGGACCAAAGGCCAGCATCACGCTCAGCTACCTGAAATCCTGCCAGCGCGAGACCATCAGCGAAGGTGTCGTCCTGGTCGGCGCCGAGCAGAGCACCGTGCAGCTGGGCGAGGTCAAGCGGGAAAAGGTGCCCTGCGATACCAATGCGGCAAAACTGTCCGAGCGCGAGGCGAACCAGAGCGCCGCAACGACCTTCCGCACCGTGCGCTCGGACGCCAAGGGCGGACCGGCCAAGCTGCCGACGCTCTACGGCGTCTCGCCACTGGTGCAGGCCAAAGCCGGCGGCACGCTGGTGATCGAACGCACCGACGGCAAGGAGCCCACGATCAGCGTGCCGCTCAAGCGCGACGCCATGACCGGCGGCGGCAAGTTCTATGATTTCGCCAAGGCCGGAAAGACACTGACCCCGGGCGGCAGCTACCTCGCCATTCTCGGTGCCAAACGCTACACCTTCCAGATCGACGCCAGCGCCACTTCCTCGCCGACCCCGATTATCGGCCGCCTGCTGCGGCTCGAATAAGCGGACCTGGCGACGGGGCGATGCGGCGGCTCGGGGGACGGGACATCGTTGCAGCGATCCTGATCGCGCTCCTTGCGGGCGCGGTCTTCACGTCCCCACCACTGCAGACGCTGCAAGGCCTCTCGCTCGACATCCTCACCGCACTGCGTGGGAAGGTTGTCGGCGAGCGCCGCGATCCCGCGACGTCGCCGGTCGTCGTCGTGGCGATCGACGGCGAAACCTACGAGACCCCTCCCTTCAAGGGATCGCCGACGCAGACCTGGACGCGCGAGATCGGCCGGGTGCTCGGCAGTATCAGCGACGGCGGCGCCAAAGTGATCGGCTTCGACGTCATCTTCAAGAACTCGATCGAGCAATCCGAGATTCCCTTTGGCGACGCGCCGCTCGGCGCCCGCATGCGCGGATTTGACCGGGACTATCTGATCGCACTGCGGCAGATCTCCGACAACGGCAAGCTCGTGCTCGGCGAGATCCTGAGCAACGACCATCCGGAAGTGCCCTACCGTGCGCAGCGGCTGGCGGTGCGAAACAACGTCCGCGCGCTCAATGTCCACACCGACGCCGACGATGTCATCCGGCGGATGCCGCTCAGCTTCTCGATCGAGGGCAAGCCGGTGCCCACAATGGCGGTCGAGCTCGCCGCCCGCGCGCTCGACGCGAAGGTCGAGATGGCGCCATCCGGCGCGGCCGGGCTGTCCGGCTACGCAATCCCGAGCACTGTACCGAACACGCTGACGCTCAACTTCCGCGGCCTCAGCCGCGACGTTCCGACCTTCTCCTTTGCCGATCTGCGCGCCTGCGTCGAAAAAGGCGACCGCGATTTCTTCCGGCGCGCCTTCGAGGGCAAGGTCGTGCTGCTCGGGACCGTCCTCAACTTCGAGGATCGCAAGCTCACCTCGATGCGCTTGTCCGGCGGCCATGACGGAACGCCGTCGGCGCGATGTGCCCTGCCCGAGGCTGCCGGCACCGCGCAAAAGGCCCGCAGCGACGTCGCCGGTGTGTTCGTGCACGCCGCTGCGGTCCGAAACCTGATCGAGCGCGACGCCGTGACCGAGCTCGGCTTTCCCTCGCGCACCCTTCTCACGATCGCGTTCGCGGCCGTCATCGCCTGCGCGGCCGGCGTGTTTGCGCCGAGTGGCGCGCTGATCGCCTGGCTCGGTCTCACCATCGTCTGGGTGGTCGCTGCCGTCGGCGCATTCGTCCATGCCCTGGCGCTGCCGCTGACCGAGCCGGCGCTCGCCAGCCTTGCCGCGCTCGCGATCATGATCGGCTATCGCTTCGTGCTGGCCGACCGCGACGAGCGCTTCCTGCGCAAGAGCTTTGCCTTTTACCTCGCGCCCGAGGTGATCGAGACCATGGTCGCCTCCGGCAAGATGCCGGCGCTCGGCGGCGAGATGCGCAACGTCACCATGTTCTTCTCCGACCTCAGCGGTTTCTCGTCGATCGCCGAGACGATGACGCCGGTCGAGCTGGTGACGCTGATGAACGAATATCTGTCCGCCATGACCGACATCATCGAAGGTCATGGCGGTTACGTCGACAAATATATCGGCGATTCCATCGTCGCCATGTTCGGCGCCCCGGCCGACGATCCCGCCCACGCGGGCAATGCGGTGCGAGCCGCGCTGAAGTGCCACGAGAGGCTTGCCGAGCTCAATGAAGGCCATCCCGCCTTCGCCGGTCACGGCCTGTCGCACCGTATCGGGCTCAACAGCGGCGAAGCCGTGGTCGGCAATATCGGCTCGCGCCGCCGCTTCAACTACACCGTGATGAGCGACACCGTGAACGTCGCCTCGCGGCTCGAAGGCGCCAACAAATATTACGGCACCGCGATCATGGCCTCGGAATCCACGATGGCGCAGACCGGCGATAGCTTCGCCTGGCGCGAGCTCGACGCGATCAGGGTGCAGGGACGCGGCGAGGCGATCAGGGTGTTCGAGCCGCTGGCGGAAACCGGCGCGGAAAGCGCCGAGCAGGCCAAGGTCGCCGCAGCCTATGCGGAAGGGCTGGCGTGCTGGCGGGCACGGGAGTTTGCCAAGGCGGCCGACGCGTTCGAGGGCGTCGCGAAGATCGATCCTGCGGCAGCCCGGTTCGCCAAACGTGCGAACGTGCTGACGCAGACTCCGCCGCCGCCGGACTGGACACCGGTCAATACGCTGGAAGGAAAGTAGCGGCTTCTTACCCTCCCCTGGAGGGCCCCTCCAGGGGAGGGGGTAGATCGCCTAAAACGGCAGCCCCGTATAATTCTCCGCAAGCAGACGCTGCGCCGTCTCGGACGAGAGCAGGTAGTCGAGCTCCGTCTGCTGCAGACGATCCTCATATTCGATCCGGTCGGGGAAGCGGTGCAGCATCATCGTCATCCACCAGGAGAAGCGTTGTGCCTTCCAGATTCGCGCAAGCGCCTTGGCGGAATAGCCCTTGAGACCGGCATCGTCGCCGCTCTGATAATGCGCGAGCAGCGCGTGATAGAGATAGTAGATGTCGGACGCCGCGCTGTTCAATCCGCGCGCGCCGGTCGGCGGCACGATGTGCGCGGCATCGCCGGCGAGGAACAAGCGGCCATAGCTCATCGGCTCGGCGACGAAGCTGCGCAAGGGCGCGATGCTCTTCTCGATCGACGGGCCGGTGATCAGGCGGCCGGCGACCTCGTCCGGTAGGCGGCGCTTCAGCTCGACCCAGAACGCATCGTCGCTCCAGTCCTCCACCTTGTCGGTCAAAGGCACCTGGATGTAGTAGCGGCTCAGCACCTGCGAGCGCAGCGAGCACAGCGCAAAGCCGCGCTCGTGCTTCACGTAGATCAGCTCGGGCGATACCGGTTTCGTGCGCGACAGCACGCCGAGCCAGCCGAACGGATAGACCTTCTCATATTCGCGCAGCACGTCCTTCGGGATCGACTTGCGGCTGACGCCATGGAAGCCGTCGGCGCCGACGATGTAGTCGCAATCGACGCGGAGCGTCTGCCCGTTCGAGCGATACGTCACATAGGGCCGATCCGACGTCAGATCGTGCGGCGTGACGTCCTCGGCATTGTGCACGACCTTGCCGCCGATCCGGTCGCGTGCCTCGTAGAGGTCGCGCGTCAGCTCGGTCTGGCCGTAGACCAGGACCGAATTGCCGCCGGAATGCTTGTGCAGGTCGATGTGGGAGAGCACGCCGTCATGGGCGATCTCGAACCCGTTGTGGATCTCGCCCTCGCGGTCCATCCGCTCGCCGCATTGCGCCTCGCGCATCAGCTTCGCAAAGCCGTGCTCGAGCACGCCGGCGCGGATCCGGGCCAGCACGTGGTCGCGGCTGTATTTCTCCAGCACGATGGTGTCGATGCCCTTGAGGTGCAGGAGCTGGGACAGCAACAGCCCGGACGGCCCACCGCCGATGATACAGACCTGAACTTTCATTTTTGCGTCCTCCCGTCGGCATTTTTTTGCATACGTTAAGGCGCAAGCCGATGGAGGGTTTCGCCTTTGTCTTGTACTATTCGAACATGAGAAGCGCGGCCCCCGCCCCGGCCATCCGGGTCTACAATCTGTTCGGCGAGTCCGGCGATCTGCCCGATGTCGTGCATTGCGAGACGATCGCCTCGCGTTCGGTGCTGCACGACTGGACGCTGGCCGTGCACCGCCATGCCCGGCTGCACCAGGTGCTGCTGATCGAGCGCGGCGGCGGCGAGGCGACGCTCGAGGCGCGCGTGGTGCCGCTGAGGCCAATGCAGATCGTCAACGTGCCGGTCGGCCACGTCCACGGCTTCCGCTTCGTGCCCGATACGCAAGGGTGGGTGTTGACCATCGCCGCGGAGATCCTCGATGAAGCGCTGCTCGCCGCCGAGGGCCTGCGCGGTGCGCTGTCGCGGTCGGCGGTGGTGCGCGGCACGCCGCAGATCCGCGCCACGATGAAGCAGATCTTCGCCGAGCACGCCGCGCGCGACTTCGGCCGTGCACATGTGCTCCGCGCCTTGTCGTCGGCCATGATCGGGCTCGTGGCCCGCGCGCTCACGGGCGAGAGCGGCGGCAACGGCACCGCGGAAAGCGGGTTGTTCCGCCGCTTCGAGGCGCTGCTGGAGCAGCATCATCTGGAGCGCTGGAGCGTCGCCGACTATGCCGAGGCGCTGTCGGTGACGCCGACGCATCTCAACCGGATCACACGGGCGGCGACCGGCGACACCGCCTCGCATCTTATCCTCAACCGCCTGATCCGGGAGGCGCGGCGCAACCTCGTCTACACCAACCTGCCGGTCTCGACCATCGCCTACGCCCTCGGCTTCGAGGACCCCGCCTATTTCAGCCGGGTCTACGCCGCCGCCACGGGGGTCTCACCGCGCGCCTTTCGCGCCCGGCTCCATGGCGGCGAAGGCTGAACCACCGGACAAAGGATCAGGGCACGTCTGATCGACGCGCCTGGGATCCGCGATGTCTCTCGTTGCCACTTACCTTCGTATATAGCGCCCCATCCTTTGGATAGAGGCGCTTTACCTCCGTACAATTGAGCGGGGCACGCCCTCGCCCTAGCGTGACGGCATTCGGCGCCCTGGCGCTGGTGGCATGGAACCTCCCTAACCTCGGCGCAAGGCGGCCAACCCTGTCCGGTCGTCTGCGCCGCCTTTTCAGCAAAGCCATCGGCGCCTTTAGTTATTCCCGCCGATGCGTCGCGCCATTTCGGCTCGACGGTCGGCTTTCGTGCCGAACCCGGGGAGTTGTGCACAATGTCTTCGCTTGGGAAGAGCGCGCTCTTTATCGACGGCTCCAATTTCCATGCCACCGCCAAGGCGCTCGGCTTCGAGATCGACTACAGACGCCTGCTCAGTGAATTTCAAAGCCGAGCTACGCTGTTACGGGCCTTCTACTACACGACCATCATCGAGGATCAGGAATATTCGTCGATCCGCCCCTTGATCGATTGGCTCGACTACAACGGCTTCACCGTCGTCACCAAACTCGCCAAGGAGTTCGTCGACTCCGCTACCGGCCGCCGCAAGGTGAAGGGCAGCATGGATGTGGACCTCGCCGTAAGCGCGATGGAGCTTGCCCAGCACGTCGATCAGATCGTGTTGTGCTCGGGCGATGGGGATTTCCGTTCGCTGGTCGAAGCCTTGCAACGCCGCGGCGTGCGCGTGACCGTCGTCTCCACACTCTCCACTCAGCCGCCCATGATCGCCGACGACCTGCGCCGGCAGGCGGACATATTCATCGATCTGGTGGAGTTGAAACCAAAAGTGGGGCGCGATCCACCCGATCGACCGGTATCGCGCGAAATGCGGCAGCCACCGCAATTCCTCGCGCGCGGAACGATCAGGCGCGACGACCGGGTGGAATGATCGAAGGACGCCGGCCCGACACCTCACACGTCGAAGAACACCGTCTCCTCCGGCCCCTGCAGATTGATCGTGAAGGAATACACGACCTTGCCGGCGCGCTCGCTGCGGGATGCGATCAATGTCTTGCGGCGCACCGGCTGCTCGATCAGGTTGAGCACGGGATCGGCGGCGTTGGCCGCCTCTTCGTCCGAGAAATAGAGCCGCGTGTTGAGGCCGATATTGATGCCGCGCGCGACGATCCAGACGTTGACGTGCGGCGCGCATTTGCGCCCCGTCCTGTCGGTGATCGCACCCGGCTTGATGGTCTCGAAAGTGACGAGGCCGCTGTCGAAGTCGGAGCCGGCGCGGCCCCAGCCGCGAAACTCTTCATCCAGCGCGCCGGCGGAGCGATCGGCGGGGTGGTTGTAGCGGCCGGCCGCATTCGCCTGCCAGATCTCCAGCAGCACGTCGCGCAGCGGCGTGCCGGTGCCGTCGAGCACCTTGCCCTCCAGCGTGATGCGCTCGCCTTTGGTGTTCGGCGTCACCAGCACGTTGGAGAAGTTCTTCTCGAAGATGTCGAAGCCGGCCATCGCAGGGATCAGGCCGATATGGACGTAGGGCCCGGCGGTCTGCGAGGCGGTTTCCTTGAGATAGTTGAGCGGTTGCGGCATGGGCGTTAGTTCCCCGCGGTGCGATTTTCGAAATAGGTGGAGCGCTGGCCGCGCAGCACGATGTCGAAGCGGTAAGCGAGCGAGTCGAACGGCGTCGAGGCGTTGAGGTCGAGCGGCGCCACAAGGCGGTCGAGCGCGTCCTTGTCCGGGATCGTCGTCAGGATCGGGCAGACCGGGATCAGCGGATCGCCTTCGAAATACATCTGCGTGATCAGCCGCTGCGCAAAGCCCGAGCCGAACACCGAGAAGTGGATGTGGGCGGGGCGCCAGCTGTTGACGTAGTTGCGCCAGGGATAGGGGCCCGGCTTCACGGTGCGGAAGTAATAGTAGCCGGTGTCGTCGGTGAGCGCGCGGCCGCAGCCGCCGAAATTCGGATCGATCGGCGCCAGATAGGTGTCCTTCTTGTGCCGGTAGCGGCCGCCGGCATTGGCCTGCCAGAACTCGACCAGCGTGTTCGGAACGCCCCGGCCGGTCTCGTCCAGCACGCGGCCGTGGACGATGATGCGCTCGCCGACGGGATCGCCGTCCTTGGCGTAGTTGCGGATCAAATCATTGTCGAGCGGGCCGAGATCGTTGTGGCCGAACACCGGCCCCGTGATCTCCGAGATCGAGTTCTCCAAGGACAGCAGCGACTGGCGCGGCGAGCGCAGCACCGAGGACTTGTAGCCTGGCGCATGCGCCGGCGGATGGATCGCGCGGTCGCGCTGGAAGAAGCCGCCGTCGCCGAGCGGCGGCGTCAAGGGCTCGGGACGATTAAGGCGGGGATCCCGCAAGGCTGGCGCCTGGGCATTCATCGGCGTTGTCTCTCCCTGGGAGCCCGAGGTCGGGCGGCTTATCGGGAGAGCATGAGCCAGCCTATTCTCAAGATAAATAGATGAATTATAATGAATTGCATGAAGGAAATCGATCATTTGGCCCTCGACGGCCATGCCCTCGAGCTGTTCCTAGCGGTGCTGGAGGAAGGCTCGGTGACGGCGGCAGCGACGCGGCTCGGCCTCACCCAGTCTGCCGTCAGCCACGGGTTGAACAAGCTGCGGCGGATTGCCGGCGATCCGCTGTTCGCCAAATCCGGCCGTGGCATCGTTGCGACGGCCCATGCGCAGGCACTGGCCGGCAAGGCACGCGCGCTGATCGACGAGATGCGCAGCTTCGCCGGCGGCGTCAGCTTTGAGCCGCCCCGCGCACAGCTGTCGTTGACGATCGCGGCCAACGATTTCCAGCGCGACCTGCTGCTGCCGCGGTTCTTCGATCACGTCGCCGCACAAGTGAAGAGCCTGAATTTGCGCGTGATCCCCTCGCAATCGCCCTCGCCCGCGATGCTACGCGAAAACCGCTGCGACCTCCTGATCACGCCGCTGCCGCCCTCCGGCGTCGACATCGTGCAGAAGCGGCTGCTGAGGGATCACTACGTCTGCTACTACGATCCCAAAGCGCGCGCCGCGCCGGCCAGCCGCAGCGCTTATCTCGCGGCGCGTCACATCACCGTGGTCTATACCGACAATGAGCGGCTCGACTTCGACCGCCGGCTGGCAGCGAACGGGCTGCACCGCGACATCGCGATCTCCGTGCCGAGCTTCTCAGGCGTGCCGTCGTTCCTGCGCGCCTCACAGATGCTGGCGAGCATGCCGAGCCTGCTCGCGTCCGGCGTAATGCGCGGCTTTGCGCAAACACCGATCCCACTGGCGTCCCGCACGAAGACCCTGGCCGAGCTGCCGATGTTCATGGTCTGGCACCAGCGCTACCAGAAGGACCCGGCCCACCGCTGGGTCAGGAGCCAGCTCGAGGCCGTCGCGGCGACGGCCGCCACGTTCTGACCTGCCGTTCTCATGTCCTGATAGCAGGCGCCGCGCTCCGCAAGACTGCCCTTCCCAAACCCACTGGTTGCGCAGGGGGAGCCGCGCTAAAATCCCCCCATGACAGTGACTGACATTGCGAACCGGACCTACAATCACAGCTGGCGGCTGGATCCCATCATCCGCAGCCTGCTCGATACCGACTTCTACAAACTATTGATGTTGCAGATGATTCGGGAGGATTACCCGAGTCAGAATGTGACCTTCTCGGTCATCAACCGCTCGCGCCATGTGCGCCTTGCCGAGATCATCGACGAGGGCGAGCTGCGCGCCCAGCTCGACCATGCCCGCACCATCCGCTTCACCAAGAAGGAGCTGATCTGGCTGGCCGGCAACACCTTCTACGGCAAGACCCATATGTTCTCGGCGGATTTCATCCGCTGGCTGGCGGAATTCCGCCTTCCCGAATACGAGCTGCGCAAGGTCGAGGGCCAGTACGAGCTGCATTTCCACGGGCCCTGGACCCACACCACGATGTGGGAGATTCCGGCGCTTGCGATCCTCAACGAGCTGCGTTCGCGTGCGGCCATGAAGGGCCGCGGCCGCTTCGAGCTCGATGTGCTCTACGCCCGCGCCAAGGCCAAGTTGTGGACCAAGGTCGAACGGCTGCGCCAGCTCGAGAACCTGCGACTCTCCGACTTCGGCACGCGTCGCCGCCACGGCTTCCTCTGGCAGCGCTGGTGCGTCGAGGCGGTGAAGGAAGGCCTCGGCCCCTCCTTCATTGGCACCTCCAACGTGCTTCTCGCGATGGACAACGATCTCGAAGCCATCGGCACCAACGCGCACGAGCTGCCGATGGTGGCCGCCGCGCTCGCCAGAGACGACGAGGAATTGCGCTGGGCGCCCTACCGCATTCTCGACCAGTGGCGTCAGACTTACGGCGGCAACCTCCTGATCGCGCTGCCCGACGCCTTCGGTACCAGGACTTTCCTCCGCGATGCACCGGAATGGGTCGCCGATTGGACCGGCTTCCGCCCCGACAGCGCGCCGCCGATCCAGGCCGGGGAGGAGATCATCGCCTGGTGGCAGAAGCAGGGTCGCAACCCCAAGGACAAGCTGCTCGTCTTCTCCGACGCGATGGACGTCGGCTCGATCGAGGACACCTATCGCCACTTCGCAGGGCGCGTGCGGCTCTCCTTCGGCTGGGGCACCAATCTCACCAACGATTTCGTCGGCTGCACGCCGGACGGCTCGATCAGCCTCGATCCGATCTCGCTGGTCTGCAAGGTCTCATCAGTCGACGGCCGTCCGGCCGTCAAGCTCTCCGACAATCCGGAGAAGGCGACCGGCCTGCCCTCGGAAATCGAGCGTTATCTGCGCGTGTTCGGCGACGCCGGTCGCGTGCGCAAGCCGGTGCTGGTGTAGGACACACGTCCACGGAGAGCGTGTAGCGCCCGTCGTCATTGCGAAGAGCTCTTGCGACGAAGCAATCCAGAATGATGCCGCGGAGGCAGGCTGGATTGCTTCGCTGCGCTCGCATTGACAAGGCATTGGTTCGCGATATCGCATCAGCTCCGATTTCGCGGCATTTGAAACGATCTGCGCGCACCCACGTCACATTACCTTCACCCTCCGTCACAATCCCTCGCACTTTTCAGGTCCAGTTAAGCAACCATCTCGTCTACTTTGCGTTGCAGGCGCAACGCCCTCTAGGGCGCGTCGATCGACTTGGGGACCAGTGTGTTTCGCAGAACAGCGGCGTCGGCGGAGGGCGGCAACTTCCTTCACGTCATCAAGCTCGTCTCGCCTTTCGTGATGGTCGTCGTGCTGCAGGCGGCGATCGCCGGATTCAGTCTCGAGGTGATGTCGTCGGTCCGCGCCTATGTCGCCGGCGAAGCACTCTGGTCGCGCTCGCAGAAGAACGCGGTCTACTTCCTCAATCTCTATCTGCATTCGGGCGAACCGAGCCAGTTCGCGCAATATCAGGCTTCACTCGCCGTCCCCATCGGCGACGAGTTCGCGCGCTGGGCGCTGGAACGCGATCCGGTCGACGTCGAGGCCGCCCGCATCGGCTTTCTGCAAGGCGGCAACCATCCCGATGACGTCCCGGGACTGATCTGGCTGTTTCGCTATTTCAATCGCGTCAGCTTCCTCCAGGACGCGATCAGGGAATGGACCGCCACCGATCCCATGCTGCTGGAGCTCAGCGTGTTCGGCGAGGTCATTCGATCCGAGCTGAAGAAAGGTCCCATTCAGGACGACGACCGCCTGCAATTCCTGTCGTCGCGGCTATCGGAGCTCAATGCCCAGTTCACGGTGCACGCCAAGCAATTCTCCACCGTCCTCGGCGAAGGATCCCGGGCGATCAAGCTGACGCTGACGGGCATCAACATCCTCACGGCCGCGGCGCTGATCCTGCTCCTGATCTGGCATACGCGGCGCCTGGTGCGGCAACGGCAGACCTTCGAAGACGCCTTGCATGCCGAGAAGGAGCGCCTGGCCTGGCAGGCATCGCATGATTGGTTGACCGGCCTCTCCAACCGCCGCGCCTTCGAGGCGCGCCTGCAAGCCGAGCTGGACAATGCCGCAGCGGGTGCGCTCGCGCTCATCCTGCTCGACCTCGACCAGTTCAAGAGCGTCAACGACAGTTGCGGCCACCTCGCCGGCGACCGCCTGCTCTGCCAGGTCTCGCGCCTGCTGCAGCAGGACCGGCATGCGCATGATGTGGTGGCCCGGCTCGGCGGCGACGAATTCGGCCTGATCCTGCCGCGATGCTCGCCCTTCGATGCTGTCGACATCGCCGAGCGTCTGCGCCGGTCGCTGGAGCTGTTCAATTTCGCCTGGGACGACCGTTGCTTTGCCGTGACCGCCAGCATCGGCGTCGCCTGCATCGCCGACGGCACCATCACGCTCGAGGATGCGATGCGACGCGCGGATGCGGCCTGCTACCGCGCCAAGGAAAAGGGCCGCAACCGCGTTCAGGTCGAGAATGGGCGATCGGACGTTGTCGTCGTTGCGCCACGCCCGCGCGAAGCGGTCGCTGCACGAGGGTAATGGCATCGTCACCGCAGGGGCAGAATTCCAAGTCCTGCGAGATGGGTGTCGACGAATTGTTCGATCTGCTGGCGCAGCATCTGCGACGGCACGGCCACCATGCGCTCCTCGAGGCCGAGCGAGATGATGCCATGCACGGCGGAAAACAGCGTGCGTGACAGCAGTGCGATCTTCACGTCGTCCGCATCCGGCAGTAGCCGCACCAGGGGCGGATGCATCAGCGCGAACGCATCCATCACCATCTGGAGGATGTCGTCCGGATAGGGGCGATCGTCCTCCATCCGATGCTCGAACAAGGAGCGGAGCAAATTGGCGTGCGCGGCGAAGAAGTCGAGATAAGTCTCGGCGAGCCCATAGAGCTGGCGGACCGGATCCTCGGCAGGAACACCACGGAGCCGGGCCGTGAGCGCCTGAACCGTTTCCCGGTTCACCGTCAGAATGACCCCGTCGAAGTCGCCAAACTCGTTATAGACACTGCCAACCGAGCACCCGGCAGCCTCCGCCACGTCCCGAACTTTCAATGATCTCAGCCCCTTAGCTGAGATGATGCCGCGGGCGATCTCGACGATCTGGAGCCGGCGCCGGAATTTTTTCTGGTCGCGCAGCGATTCTTCTTGAACATTGTTCATTTTCGAGCTACCAATGTGAACATTGTTCAATTTAACCTGGAGACCTGGAAAATGCAAACCCTTACTGTCGATATCGCCACCACCTTCGTCGATGACGCCGCCGCCCTCGTGACCGGGCTCGGCCGGGCCGCTCTGCGGTTCGCCATGGCGCCAATCAATCGCATCGCCAATGCCTGCGACGTCGCGGGCGTGCTCGCCGAACGCCGGGCGACCTTCCGGCTGTGGCGGACCAACCGTGCCCGTGCGCGTCAGGAGCGGCGCCGGTTCAGCCTGCTCGGCCGCTTCTCGCCGTTTCGCCACCTCGCCCATCTCACCTGAGGCGCGCACGCGGGTCGGCTCGAATGCAAGCGCCGGCTGCAAGGATGGACTTAACCATGTCCGGACGGGCGTGGCCGATCCGGCGGATTTCGACGATGCGGTTCAGTCTTTCCTTCATCGCCCGGCGCCATATCCGGGCGAGCGAGGCCGCTCCGCCCGGCCTCGACCGGATATTTGCGAACCTAACGATGCCGATTGAAGACCAACAGGATCGGAGGAACCGAGGGGACAGAGCTGGCCAGCAACTTCGTTGCCGCGCAATCGTTCGCCCTATGCTTCCGGTCGTGACGTTTCACAGACAACGTAACAACCTCAGTCTGCCTTGCCAAAACAGGACCAGTCATGATCAGGGAATTGATGTCGTCACGCCGCTTTGCGCCGCTGTTCTGGGCGCAATTCTTCTCGGCGCTCAATGACAACGTGCTCAAGAATGCGCTCGTCATCATCCTGCTCTACAGCGCGGCGACGAGCCACGGCGATGCGCTGGTGACGGTGGCAGGCGCCGTCTTCATCTTCCCCTACTTCATCCTGTCCGGGCTCGGCGGCCAGCTCGCCGACAAATACGTCAAATCCGTCGTCGCAAGGCGGCTCAAATTCGTCGAGATCTTTGCAGCCTGCTTCGCCGCTGCCGGCTTCTTCCTGCATTCGGTGCCGCTCTTGTTCGCAGCGCTCGCACTGTTCGGTACCATCGCCGCGCTGTTCGGCCCGGTGAAATACGCGATGCTGCCGGACCAGCTCGAGCTCGGCGAACTCGCGACCGGCAACGCGCTGGTCGAAGGCGCGACCTTCATGGCGATCCTGCTCGGCACCGTCGCGGGCGGCCAGTTCGTCGCCGGCTCCGCGCATATGGGCTGGGTCGCATCCGCCGTGGTCGTGCTGGCCGTGTTGTCCTGGGCGTTCGCGTCCCGCATTCCGCAGACGACGCCCTCCGCGCCTGAGCTGCCCGTCGACGCCAATCCCTGGACCTCGACGGTGAGCCTGCTCAGGACGCTTCGTGCCGACCATCGCCTCTGGGACGGCACCGTGATCGTCTCCTGGTTCTGGCTGGTCGGCGCCATCGTGCTGTCGCTGCTGCCGGCGCTGATCAAGGACGTCGTCGGCGGCACCGAGGGCGTCGTGACGCTGTGCCTTGCCATCTTCGCGATCGGCATCGCCATCGGCTCGCTGTTTGCCGCCAGCCTCAGCCACGTTCGCCCGAACCTCGCGCTGGTGCCGATCGGCGCCATCATCATGGGCTTTGCCGGCCTCGATCTCGCCTGGGCTATCGGCGTCACTGCAAAGGGACACGAGATCACCGCGCTCGGCTTCGCGACTTCGTTCGGCGGCCTGCGCATGCTGGCCGACTTCGTCGCCTTCGCCTTCGGCGGCGGCCTGTTCGTCGTGCCGTCCTTTGCCGCGGTCCAGGCCTGGTCGCAACCTTCCGAACGCGCCCGCATCATCGCCGCCGGCAACGTGCTGCAGGCTGCCTTCATGGTGGTCGGCTCGCTGTTCGTCGCGCTATTGCAGGCGGCAGGTCTGCATATCGGCTGGATCTTCTTCGGCCTCGGCGTCGCCAGCTTCGGCACGGTGTGGTTCGTGCTGACCAAGTGGGGCAAGGAAGGCGTGCGCGATGCTGGCGGGCTTCTGTTCCGTGCCCTGTTCCGGACCGAGGTGCGCGGGCTCGAAAACCTGCCGCCTCCGGGCACACGCATGCTGATCGCGCCGAACCATGTCAGCCTGATCGACGGCCCGCTGCTGCACGCCGTGCTGCCGATCGACGCGAGCTTTGCGGTCGACACCGGCATCGCCAAGGCCTGGTGGGCCAAGCCGTTCCTGCGCGCCGTCAAGCACTACACCATGGACCCGACCAAGCCGCTGGCCGCGCGCGACCTGATCAAGCTCGTCGCCGCAGGCGAGCCCGTCGTGATCTTCCCGGAAGGACGGATCACCGTCTCGGGATCGCTGATGAAGGTGTATGACGGCACCGCGATGATCGCGGACAAGGCTGACGCCGTGGTCGTGCCGGTCCGGATCGAAGGCGCGCAGCGCTCCTATCTCAGCTATCTCAACTCCAGCCAGATCAAGCGGTCCTGGTTTCCGCGCGTGACGGTGACGATCCTGCCGCCGGTCAAGCTTCCGGTCGACGAAACGCTCAAGGGCAAGGCACGCCGCAACGCCGCCGGTGCCGCGCTGCAGGATGTCATGATCGATGCCCTCGTCAAGAACGCCATGCTCGATCACACGCTGTTCGAAGCCCTCGGACACGCCTATCGCGACCGCGACACCGGCAAGGTTATCATCGAGGACGCGCTCGGCACAAAGCTGACCTATCGCAAGCTGATCCTCGGCGCGCAGGTCCTGAGCCGCAAGCTCGAGAACGGCACCGCAATCGGCGAGAATGTCGGCGTGCTGCTGCCGAACTCCGCGGGCGTCGCCGTCGTCTTCATGGCGCTGCAGAACAGCGGCCGGGTGCCGGCGATGCTCAATTTCTCGGCCGGTCCGGTTAACGTGCTCGCCGCCATGAAGGCCGCGCAGGTCAAGACCGTGCTGACGTCGAAGGCCTTCATCGAGAAAGGCAAGCTCGACAAGCTGATGACTGCGATCTCCGCGGAGGCACGCGTCGTCTATCTCGAGGACGTCCGCGCCTCGATCGGCCTCGCCGACAAGATCAAGGGCCTGCTCGCCGGCACGACGCCGCGCGTGCCCCGCCAGGCCAACGATCCCGCCGTCGTGCTGTTCACGTCGGGCTCGGAAGGTACGCCCAAGGGCGTGGTGCTGTCCCACCGCAACATCCTCGCCAACGCGGCGCAGGCGCTGGCGCGGGTCGATGCCAATGCCAACGACAAGGTGTTCAACGTGCTGCCGGTGTTCCACTCGTTTGGACTCACGGGCGGAATGATGATGCCGATGCTGGCCGGCATTCCGATCTACATGTACCCTTCGCCGCTGCACTACCGGATCGTGCCCGAGCTGATCTACCAGACCGGCGCTACGATCCTGTTCGGCACCGACACGTTCCTGACCGGCTATGCCCGCTCGGCGCACGCTTACGACTTCCGCACCCTGCGCCTCGTCATCGCCGGCGCCGAGGCGGTCAAGGATCGCACGCGGCAGGTGTTCATGGAGCGCTACGGCATCCGCATCCTCGAAGGCTATGGCGTTACCGAGACGGCGCCGGTGCTGGCGATGAACACGCCGATGGCCAACCGTCCCGGCACCGTCGGGCGCCTGTCTCCGCTGATGGAAAGCCGCCTCGATCCGGTCCCCGGCATCGAGGAAGGCGGACGCCTCTCGGTGCGCGGCCCGAACGTGATGCTCGGCTATCTCAGGGCCGAAAATCCCGGCGTGCTCGAGGTGCTCCCCGACGGTTGGCACGACACCGGCGACATCGTTTCGATCGACCCGGCCGGCTTCATCACCATCAAGGGCCGCGCCAAGCGCTTTGCCAAGATCGCGGGCGAAATGGTCTCGCTGTCGGCGGTCGAAGCCATCGCGACGGCGTTGTGGCCGCAGGCCGCATCGATCGCCGTGTCGATCCCCGACCAGCGCAAGGGCGAGCGCATCGTGCTGCTGACGACGGAGAAGAATGCCGAGCGCAGCGCGATGCAGGCCCAGGCCAAGGCGATCGGCGCCTCCGAGCTCACGGTGCCCGCTGCGATCATGGTGGTCGACAAGGTGCCGCTGCTCGGCACCGGCAAGACCGACTATGTCACGGCCACGACGATGGCCCGCGAGCAGGGATCCCCGCCCGAGCGCGAGGTGGCGTGAGAGGTTGCGAGACGGGCGGCGCGCGGGTCACGCCGCCGTCCGCCGCTCCTGCGCATAGCGCACCAGCGCGGCGAAGCGATAAAGGCCGTGCACGAACTTGCCGTAGGGCATGGTGATAAACAATGCGAACACGGCACCGAGATGCAGCGCGAGCAGCGGCCCCATCGCGCTCGTCTCGCGCAGGACCAACAGCAGCATTCCGGTGAGCCCGGTCAGGAACAGCATGGCGATGAAGCCGACGTCCATGCCGTAGCTGTATTCGTCGAGCAGCGCGGGATCGCGCCGCAGCCTGGCGGCGAACAGGCCGATGGGCCCGACGATCAGGCCGATGCCGCCGAGCGTGCCGAGCACCACGGGCAGGTCCCACCACGGATACGGCGCCTCGCGGCCGAGCAGATAGTGATAGAGCGTCGCCACCGAGGTCGCTGCAAAGCATAGCAGGAAGCCGTAGAAGGTCAGGTGGTGATAGAGCTTACGCCGGTCGGTCGGCTTGTCGTCCTCATTGTAGCAGCCGACGCCACCGCCATGGAGATAGCGCAGCTCGCCGGCGTCGCGGATCGCCTGAAAGATCGAGCCGCCATCGGCGCGGCCGCCGATCGGTGTGCCGATGTCGCGCCAGAAGGCACGCACGCTCATGACGAGTGCGAGGATCGCGTAGAGGAATGCGGCGCCAAACAGCGCGACCATCGCGTTGTGCGGCATCAGCTTGTAGAAGGCGCCGGGCCCGGTGTGCACGCCGAACAACACGCCGCGGTCATTCAAGGCGGCAAAGCCGAGAATGAAGATCGCCATGCTGAGCGCGGCGGTGATGCTGATGACGAGGCCGTTGCGCGCGAAGGCGCCGGATAGCGGCCGCGGCCAGGCATAGGCCGCATAGGACTCCGCGCGCGCAACCGCCAACGTCTTCGGGACGTTGACGTTGAATTCGTGCGGCGGCGAGAACTGGCAGTCGACGTAGCAGGCGCCGCAGGAATGGCAGAGATTGGCGAGATAGTTGAGATCGCCGTCGGAGAAGGCGCGCCGCATCTCCATGGCCGGAAACACCGCGCACAGGCCCTCGCAATAGCGGCAGGAATTGCAGACCGTCATCAGACGGTCGGCTTCGTCCAAAATTCTAGTTCCGTGCATGTTTCGCCGCTTCCCGTCCCGCGATCCGTCCGAACACGCTGCCGATGGTCATGCCCATGCCGGCCGCATAGCCTTTGCCCAGCACGTTGCCGGCCATGATCTCGCCGGCCGCGAACATGTTGGCGGACGGCTTGCCGTCCTTCATCAGCATCCGCGCCTCCTTGTTCACCCGCGTGCCGAGATAGGTGAAAGTGATGCCGGGCCGGACGGGATAGGCGAGATAAGGCGGGGTCTCGATCCGCCGCGCCCAGTGGGTCTTGGGCGGCGTGATGCCCTCGGTCACGCAATCATCCAGAATCGTGTGGTCGAACGTGCCGGGCCGCACCGCAGCGTTGAACTCGGTGATGGTCTTTTCCAACGCCGCGGGATCGAGCGCGAGCTTGCCGGCGAGTTCGGCGACCGTCTGCCCGGCGATCGGCGGAAACAGCGTCGGCATGAAGCTGGTCACGACGGTGGAATCGAAGATGATGTAGGCGATCTGGTCGGGCTGCGCCGCGACCAGCCGCCCCCAGATCGCGTAGCGCTTCGGCCAGATGTCCTCGCCCTCGTCGTAGAAGCGCTGGGCATGCTTGTTGACGACGATGCCGAACACGACGGAGTCGTGCCGCGTGATGATGCCGCCGTCGAATTTCGGCGCGCGGGCATCGATCGCGACCGCATGACACTGCGTGGGATCGCCGACCTCCTGCACGCCCTTGTCGAGCAGCATCTTCAGGATCGAGCCGCGGTTATAGGGCGTGCCGCGGATCAGGAAGTTGTCGGCGGCCTCGCCCCAATATTGCTTGAGCCATTCGATGTTGGCCTCGAACCCGCCGGCGGCGGCAACCAATGACGTCGCGCGGATCTCGGTCTCACCCCTGACCGGCCGCTTGAGGCGCGCGGCGAGGAACATGCCGTCCTCGATCACGAGATCGATCACCTCGGCGTCGTATTCGACGTCGACACCGAGCCGCTCCGCGGTGAGATAAAGCGCGTTCAGCATCGCCCGCCCGCCGCCCAGGAAGAAGGAGTTGGTGCGGCCGAGGCTCAGCGTGCCGCCGAGCGAGGGCTGCCAGCGCACACCCTGCTCCACGATCCAGTTCAGGATGTCCTTGGATTCGCGGATCATATGTCGGGCGAGCACCTCGTCGGTCTGCCCGCCGGTGACGCGCAGCAGATCCTCCCAGAATTCCTCCTCGGTGTAGGGGCCGGTCAGGATTTCGGTCGCCGCATCATGGGCGCAGCGCATGTTGCGGGTGTGGCGGGTGTTGCCGCCGCGATAGAATTTCGGCGCGCCTTCGAGCACGAGCACCGAGGCCCCGCCGCGCCGCGCGCTGATCGCCGCGCACAGGGCGGCATTGCCGCCGCCGATCACCAGCACGTCGTATTTAATGCTCATCGGGTCCCGATACTGCGAAGTTGGAGACATCAGGCCGCCTACCGCCTCGCCCTTCGCGCAGGACGGACGTCTTCAGCGGAAGCCGACAAAGCACTGTCGAGCAACTCGGTCGGGCCACCGAGGGCACGCGTCAGGCGGACGGCGGCTTTCAGCAGCAGCGACGTCATCGCCTTGATATTGTCCCGCGTGAAGCGCGGCTTCGGCCCCGAGAGCGACAGAGCGCCGACGCATTTGCCGCCGGGACCGAACACCGGGCAGGCAAGCCCGGCGCAATCGGGATCGCGCTCGCCAAAGGACAGCGCGACGCAACCCTCGCGGATCTCGTCGTAGGCCTCGCCCTTCTCACCGTCGAAGGCCAGGATAATTCGTCCGGCCGCGCCGCGGTCGAGCGGCAGCAGCATGCCGGCCTCGACGCGGTCGAGGGTCGAATGTCGGGAATCCACCCGGTAGACGCAGAGCCTGCGCTTCGCATCATGCCGTACGTGATACGACGGACTTTCAGCGCCGTCGGCCACGAGCTGGCGCAGCAGCGGCATCACCCTGTCGTGCAGATTGTTGCTGCGCTGATAGACCGCGCCGAGCCGGAACGGCGTCGGACCGAGATGGTAGCGACCGTCGGCGAACTGCACCAGGTAGCCGAACTCCTGAAGAGACGTCATCAGCCGCAACAGCGTGCTCTTGTACATCTTGGTGCGCCGAGCGAGCTCGGCGAGCGTGATCGGCTCCGGCGCATCCTCGAAGGCGGCCAGGATGCTCAGGGCGCGGTCGACGGCTGCGACGCCGGGCGAAGGCATGACGTGTCCTATTGGGGAAATCCGGAGGGGTCGATGAGCTTTGCGATAACAGGAAAATACGCATCGCCCATGCCCTTGTCGATCGTCTCCTGGAAGATCGTGCGCATCAGCGCTGCCCCCCGCAAGTCGAGCCCGGCTTGCGCACCGAGTTCCAGCGCATAGGAAAGGTCCTTCATGGCATATTCGGTCGAGAAGGCGCGCAGCGGAAATTCTCCGGCGACGATGGCCTTCATGCCGTGGTTGCGCAGGGCAAAGCTGTCCGCCGACCCCTTCGACAACGTCTCCAGCAGCAGCTTGGGCTCGACGCCGCTGTGCTTGGCGATCGCAACCGCCTCCGCCAGGGCGTTGACGGTCTCGAACAGCACCATGTTGTTGAGGATCTTCGTCACCTGCCCCGCACCGGTGCCGCCACAAAGAGTGACGTCGGTCGCAAAATGCCGGATCAGCGGCTCCACCGCGGCGAACTGCTCGGCCGTCGCGCCGACCATGACGCTGAGCGTGCCGTCCTGCGCCGCCTGGCGGGTGCGCGCAATTGGAGCATCGATCCAGAGCGCGCCCTTGTCCGCGAGTTGTTTGGCGAAGGAGCGGGTCAGACCGACATCGGAGGTGCCGAGATCGATCACCGTCTGGCCATTTCTGACCATCGGCAAGATGCTCTCGAAGACGGACATGACGTGCTTGGCGCTGGGCAGGCACAGGAAAAGGGTCTCTGCGCCGGCGACGACCTCTCCGATCGACTTCGCCGCCGTCGCCCCGTCAGCCACCATCCGCGCCAGCGGCTCCGCGGCAAGGTCGAACGCGAGCACCGCGCGGCCGCTCTTGCGCAACAGGTTGCGGCAGATCGGCTCGCCCATGACGCCAAGACCGATGAACCCAATCGAACCAGACATTCCGTATTCTCTCCTCGCAATCTTCCGGCCGGGCAGGTCCAGGTCCTGCCCGGCCGACGCCATTACTTCACCAGAGGGCAGCCGCCTTCATTCATCGGTCGGAACACCTCTTCGCCCGGCTTGGAGCTGACAACCCGGTAATAGTCGAACTTGTACTTGGATTCTTCCGGCCTCTTCACCTGCACCAGATACATGGTGTGCAGCACGCGCCCATCCGGGCGGATCGCAACGTCCTTGTTGTACATATCATTGACCTTCAGTTCGTGCATCTTGGCGGCAACGGCGGTCGCATCGGTGGTGCCGGCCGCCTTCACGGCGGTGAGATAGTGGTGGACGCCGCTATAGACGCCGGCCTGCACCATGCTGGCGACCTTGCCGTCCATCTGCACGGCGTAGCGCTTCGACCAGGCACGGGTCTGCTCGTTGAGGTCCCAATAGAACGAGGTCGTCACCTGCAAGCCTTGGGTGACCTTCAGGCCGAGCGAGTTCACGTCCGTGATGAAAACAAGCAGACCAGCCAGCTTCTGGCCACCCTCGACGATACCGAATTCACCAGCCTGCTTGATCGCGGTCTGCACGTCCGCGCCCGACGTCGCAAGCCCGACAACGTCGGCCTTCGAGCCCTGCGCCTGCAACAGGAAGGACGCGAAATCAGCGGTGCCGAGCGGATGGGCGGCCGAGCCGATCACCTTGCCGCTCGCGGCCTCAATGAATTTCGTGGCATCGCGCTGCAGCGCGTGGCCGAAGGCGTAGTCGGCCGTCACGAAGTACCAGGTCTTGCCGCCCGCCCGCGTGACCGCGTCACTGGTAAGCTTGGACAGCGCGTAGGTGTCGTAGTTGAAGTGGAAGCTGACCGGCGAGCAGGATTTCCCAGTGAAGTCCGACGAGCCCGGGCCAGAGATGACGAAGATCTTGTTCTTCTGCTTGGCAACTTCGAGGATGGCAAAGCCGGCCGAGGAGGCCGCGCCGTCCGCAATCATGTCGACGCTTTCATTGTCGAACCATTTGCGCGCGGTTGCCGATGCGATATCAGGCTTGTTCTGATGGTCGGCCGAAACGATCTCGATCTTCTTGCCGAGAAGCTCGTTACCGAAGTCCTCTGCTGCGAGCTTTGCAGCGACCACCGAACCGCGCCCGCCATTGTCCGCGAACACGCCCGACTGGTCGTTGAGCACGCCAATCCTGATCACATTGTCGGCTGCAAACACAGTGGTCGCTTGTGCGGCCAGAACCACCGCCATCATCCAACGCAAACTCATAACTATGCTCCCTTTCAATCATTCTGCTTATCGAGGATGTCTTGCAGCACCGGCGCGATGTAGCGCCGGAACTGTTCCGGGTTCTCACTCATCGGAAAATGGCCGAGCCGCTCCATCACCGTCGCCTTGGCGCCGGGAATGCCGGCGGCGGTGCGCAGCGTGTCTTCCGGCGTGCAGGAGAAATCGTACTCGCCGGTGAGGAGATAAAGCGGGCACTGGTTGACGTCGATGTCGGCGGTGCGCCCGCGCAGATCGCCGTCGACGCGATAAAAATAGAGATCGCCCTTGAAGATGCCGGGACCACCCTGCTTGTAGCCCCACAGCGTCTCGTTGCGCGAGGCTGCCGGACCGTTGGGCGCGATCAGCCCGGAGACCAGCGCGGCACAGACCTCGCCGCCATGAACGTCGGGCCGGTTCAGCCAAGCCGTGTCGTACCAGGGCTGCTGGAAGTCCGCCGCCTCCAGCCCGATCAAGGCGCGAAACTCGCGCGCATGCGCGATGCCTAGATTGAGCACGATACGGCCGCCGATCGAGCACCCGATCACTACCGGCCGCTCTAGCTTCAGCGCGTTGCAGAACGCGCGGATGGTCGCGGTGTAGCTCGCAGTGGTCAGCCGGTACTCGGTGCCATATTGGCCGTCAGGTGGATTGGACTTGCCGTGCCAGGGCATGTCGAAGGCGACGATGCGGAAATGTCTGGTGAACTCGGGATCGGCCAGCAGATGGCGCCATTGCCGCGCGTCAGAACCGGCGGTGTGGAGGCAGACCAACGGGATGCCGCTGCCGTTCTCCTCGAAATAGATGCGGTTGATCTCCCCATTGATTTCGACGTGCACATAGCGCCCGACGATCGGCTCGATGAAGCCGTTCATGACGCACCTCCGAAACCGCTCCGCCGGGGCAGCGCCAGCAGATCCTTGAAATACTGAAGATGCGTCATGAAAGGATGCAGATCCCCTTCAAGCGTCGCCTGTCCGCGCTTGGTCAGCGCGAGCAGGTCATGCCAGCCGGCCGGTGGCATCTGCTGCCAATGGGCGGCAAGTGCAGCCGGGGTCGCACGGTAGGCGAACCTCCAGGTGCGCATCAGGACAGGGGCCGGCGTCATATCCACAATCTGCCCCGCGCGAATGGCGACGTGGAATGGCTGGGTGCTCGGGCCGAGCAGGCAGTCGACGTCGAGCCAGCGTCCACGGACGGTCAAATCAGCGTCCTGTGCCAGCAAATCCGGGATCATCTTGAAGGCGGCGATAACGGCGTCAGGCGCGAACGTGACCGGATCGACGTCGTGACGAACCAGTTTCGATTCCATCGTCCCACCCCTTTGTTCTGCTGTACAGAACGTCATTCTATTTCTATTCCAGTTCTATACAGGCCTTCAGCCTGAACTCAAGTGGCGTGTGGTGCTCAAGCCGCCGACGCCGTCGCGAGGAGCGTTAGCAGGAGGGCGCTCGTGCCGGGAGTTGGCGGCTCGCGATCAGGCCTCGAAGACGCGCACAAACAACCAATAGCTGCCGAGTAGGCCTATGACCGCGGACAGCGCGTAAACCAGCGCCGGCGCCCGCGACGGTTCGGGCCGGTGTTCAAGACCCGGTCGGTCGGCCAGACGGAGGATCGGCAGTACGACCGCAACAATGGCGACCTGTCCGATTTCGACGCCGATGTTGAAAGCGGCAAGCGCCGGCGCCGCTGCGTTCGGCGGCAGCCCGATCTCGCGCAGCACGCCGGCGAAGCCGAAGCCGTGGATCAAGCCGAACAGAAAAGCGACACGCCAGCGCTTGTCGACATCACGCGAGAAGAAGTTCTCCACAGCCACGAAGACGATCGAGGCCGCAATCGCAGGCTCCACGATGCTGCTCGGAATCACGAGAACATCGAGCGCGGCCAGCGACAAGGTGATTGAATGGGCAATGGTGAAGGCCGTCACGATTTTGACGACGGGCATGAGCCGTCGCGCCCACAGCACCACCGCGATCAGGAATGCGATGTGATCGTAACCGAGGAAGATGTGCTCGATGCCGGTGATGACATAGCGCTGCATCGTCGACCACAGCGACGGCGGCGCGGTTGAAAGCGTGACCGTCGTGTTGCCGGCGTCGAGCAAGGCCTGCGTTTCCGACCGCCCCTGCGCAATCAGCACGACTTGTCGAGCAGCCTTGTCCTTCTCGGTCAGCACGGTGGAACGATAGATGAGATCGCCGGCGGCGTCGGCGCAGGCAAAGCTGTTGCGATAGACGATTCCGTCGCCGTCGGCCAAGATCGCGGCATCTCCGGCAACACAGGCCTTGGCACCACCTGTGACAGCCAGGTGCGTGCCCATATAGGCAAGGATCGCGGGCTTGGCCGCTTCGACTGCGACAGGATCGACCGCGTCCCGTTTCGGATCATAGATCTTCGTACCGATCAGGCGATCGACATCGCTGCCCTTCAACCCGAGCTCGACGCTCACCGAGCGATCAGGGCTCAGCCCCACGCGCGCGGTGACGAGATTGACCTCATGTGCCTCTGCCGGAAAAGCGATGCCGAGCAGCACCCAGAACCCCGCCAGAAGCAGCCGCCTCATGATCCCGCTCCATCGCGCTCACGCCAGCACATCCGCCACCACGGCCTTCAGGACGTCCCGCGCATCGACCGGCTTCAGCCGGACCTGCAAGCCGCGCTGGCCTCCATTGAGATAGACGAGATCATGCGCAAGCGCGCTCTGCTCGATCACCGTGCCGACCTGCTTACGCTGGCCGAACGGGCTGATGCCGCCGACCTTGTAACCGGTGACGCGCTCTGCCTCGGGCGGCTTCATCATCTGCGCTGACTTGCCGGTCATGGCGGCGGCGAGTTTCTTCATCGAGACTTCCCGGTCGGAGGGGACGACCACGCAAACCGGCTTGCCGTCCACCTGCGCCATCAGCGTCTTCAGGACGCGCGCGGGATCCTCACCGAGTGCCGATGCCGCCTGTAGCCCGATGCTCTCGGCGTCGGGATCGTAGTCGTAGGCGTGGACGGTGAAGGCGACACCGGCGGCCGCGAGTGCGCGTGTGGCGGGAGTGACTTGGGACATGAACGGTATTTACCACCGTCATTGCGAGGCGCGAAGCGACGAAGCAATCCAGAATCCTGCCGCCCAATCTAGTGTCATCGCCCGGCTTGACCGGGCGATCCAGTATTCCAGAGACAGTTGTTGTTGACTAGAGAGGCCGCGGCGTACTGGATGCCCCGGCCAAGCCGGGGCATGACAGCGGTTTCCACGGCAGGTCTCGTGCGCAAGGCCGATAGCAGAGCTTGAGCGTGCTGTGCCGCCGGGCGCGGTCGAGAAACCTTTTACTCCGCCGCGTCCCTCATCTCGGCGCGCTCGGCCCTGGCCGCGCAGAACTTGAACTCCGGGATCTTGCCGAACGGATCCAGTGCCGGGTTGGTGAGCAGGTTCGCCGCCGCCTCGGCGTAGCAGAACGGCATGAACACCATGTTCTCCGGCACGTCGCGGTCGGAGCGGACCTTGACCTCGACGGCGCCACGGCGGGTCTCCAGGCGAATGAAATCGCCGGGCACCAGCTTCTTCTTGCGCATGTCCTTTGGCGACATGAACGCGACCGCCTCGGGCTCGATCTGGTCGAGCACCTGGGCGCGGCGCGTCATCGAGCCGGTGTGCCAGTGCTCCAGCACGCGGCCGGTCGAGAGCACCATCGGATATTCGTCGTCGGGAATCTCGTCCGGCGGGATGACCTTGGCCGGCACGATCTTGCCGCGGCCGCTCGCGGTCGGGAAGCCCGTGGTGAAGATGATCTCGTTGCCGGGCTTGTTCGGATCGTCGACGGGATAAGTGACCGCGCCTTCGCGCACCAGCCGCTCCCAGGTGATGTTCTTCAGCGACGGCATCAGTTCTGCCATCTCGGTGAAGACGTCGCCGGGACCGGCATAGTTCCACGGCAGGCCCATGCGCTTGCCGATCTCCTGGATGATCCAGAGATCCTGGCGCGCATCGCCGGGCGGCTTGATCACCTGACGCGCCAGCTGCACGCGGCGGTCGGTGTTGGTGAAGGAGCCGTCCTTCTCGGCGAAAGCCGAGGCCGGCAGGATCACGTCGGCGTGGAACGCGGTCTCGGTGACGAAGAGGTCCTGCACCACGAGATGATCGAGCATCGCCAGCGCGTGGCGCGCGTGCTGCAGATCGGGATCGGACATCGCGGGATTCTCGCCCTCGATATACATGCCCGTGATCTCGCCGGCGTGGATCGCGTTCATGATCTCGACCACGGTCAGGCCGCGGACGGGATCGAGATCCTGCTGCCAGAGCTTTTCGAAGGCGCCCCGCAAATCATCGCGGCCGACCGGCTGGTAGTCCGGCAGGAACATCGGGATCAGGCCGGCATCGGAGGCGCCCTGCACGTTGTTCTGGCCACGCAGCGGATGCAGGCCGGTGCCGGGACGGCCGACCTGGCCGGTGATCAGCGCGAGCGCAATCAGGCAGCGCGCATTGTCGGTGCCGTGGACGTGCTGGCTGATGCCCATACCCCAGAAGATGATCGACGATTTCGCGCGCGCATAGGTGCGCGCCACCTCGCGCAAGGTCTGCGCCGGGACGCCGCAGATCGGCTCCATCTTCTCCGGCGTGAACTCCTTGATTTTCTCCTTGAGATCCTCAAAACCCTCGGTGTAGCCGGCGATGTACTGGTCGTCGGTCAGGCCCTCAGTGATGATCGTGTTGATCATCGCGTTCAGCATGGCGACGTCGGAGCCGGGCTTGAACTGCAGATGCTTGGTCGCATGACGCGACAGCGTCTGACGGCGCGGATCCATCACGAACAGTTTTGCGCCGTTCTGCTTGACCGCGTTCTTGATGAACGTCGCCGCGACCGGATGGTTCACAGTCGGATTGGCGCCGATCACGATGATGACCTCGGCGTCCATGGCGGCAGAGAACGGTGCCGACACCGCGCCCGAGCTGAGGCCTTCGAACAGCGCCGCGACCGACGAAGCGTGGCAGAGGCGCGTGCAGTGATCGACGTTGTTGGAGCCGAAGCCGGTGCGCACCAGCTTCTGGAACAGATAGGCCTCTTCGTTCGAGCCCTTGGCCGAGCCGAAGCCGGCCAGCGCCTTCACGCCCTTCTCGTCGCGGATCTTGACGAGGCCCTTGGCGGCGATGTCGAGCGCTTCCTCCCAGCTCGCCTCGCGGAAATGCGTGAACGGATTGGCCGGATCGACCTGATCGTTCGCATCCTTCTTCGCGTTCGGCAACCGCACCAGCGGCTTCGTCAGGCGATGCGGATGGTGGATGTAGTCGAAGCCGAAGCGGCCCTTCACGCAGAGACGATTGTGATTGGCGGGGCCGTCGCGGCCTTCCGCATAGATCACCTTCTCGTCCTTGACCTCATAGGTGACCTGGCAGCCGACGCCGCAGAACGGGCAGAGCGAATCGACCTTCTTGTCGGCATAGGTGACGCGCGTCTGCTTGTCGTCGAGCATCACGGCCGGCATCAAGGCGCCGGTCGGGCAGGCCTGCACGCATTCGCCGCAGGCAACGCAGGTGGACTCGCCCATGGGGTCGTCGAAGTCGAACACGATCTTGGCGCCGGCATTGCGATAGGCCATGCCGATGACGTCGTTGACCTGGACCTCACGGCAGGCGCGCACGCACAGGCCGCACTGGATGCAGGCATCGAGATTGACGCGCATCGCCGGATGGCTGGAATCGGTCGCCCAGCGCTCGGCGGCGGGAAAGCGGCTCTCGGTGACGCCTGTCGTCTCGGCCCAGTGCCAGAACTTCGACTCCGGATCGTGGCTGGTTTCGCGCGCCGGCTGGTCTGCGACCAGCAGCTCCATCACCATCTTCTGCGCAGCAGTCGCGCGGGCGCTCTCGGTCTTCACCTTCATGCCGACCGACGGCGTGCGCTTGCAGGACGCGGCGAGCACGCGCTCGCCCTCGATCTCGACCATGCAGGCGCGGCAATTGCCGTCGGGGCGATAGTCCGGCGCCGGCGAATAGCAGAGGTGCGGAATGTCGCGGCCTTGGCGCTTTGCGACCTGCCAGATGGTCTCGCCGGGCTTGGCCTCGACCTGCTTGCCGTCGAGTTCGAACGTAATCTTGGTCATTCGGCGGCTTCCTTGAACTCGTCAGGGAAATATTTGATCACGGAAGACAGCGGATTCGATGCCGCCTGTCCGAGCCCGCAGATCGAGGCATCGCGCATCGCCTGGCTCAATTCTTCCAGCAAGGCACGGTTCCAGACCGGCCTTTGCATCAGCAGCGCCGCCTTCTGGGTACCGACGCGGCACGGCGTGCACTGGCCGCAGCTCTCGTCCTCGAAGAACTTCATCAGGTTCAGTGCGGCCGACCGCACGCTGTCCTTGTGCGACAGGATCACGATCGCAGCCGAGCCGATGAAGCAGCCGTATTTCTCCAGCGTGCCGAAATCGAGCGGGATGTCGTCCATCGCTGCAGGCAAAATGCCGCCGGACGCACCGCCCGGCAGATAGGCGTAGAACTGGTGGCCGTCGGCCATGCCGCCGCAATATTCCTCGATCAGCTCGCGCACGGTAATGCCCGCGGGCGCGAGCTTCATGCCGGGATTCTTGACGCGGCCCGAGACCGAGAAGCTGCGCAGGCCGTGACGCTCGTGGCGGCCATGGCCCTTCCACCAATCGGCGCCCTTCTCGACGATGTCGCGCACCCACCACAGCGTCTCGATATTGTTGATCAACGTCGGCAGGCCGAACAGGCCGACCTGGAACGGGTAAGGCGGCTTGTGCCGGGGCAGGCCGCGCTTGCCCTCGATGCTCTCCAGCAGCGAGGATTCCTCGCCGCAGATGTAAGCGCCGGCGCCGCGCCGCAGATGCAGCGTCGGGCCGCCCGGCGGAAGCTTGGCGATCTCGCGCTGGAGGATCTCGCGCGAGGCCGGATATTCGTCGCGCAGATAGATGTAGACATCGCTCGCCTGCACCACATGGGCGCCGATCAACATACCCTCGATGAAGCGATGCGGATCGGTTTCGAGGTAATAGCGGTCCTTGAACGTGCCGGGCTCGCCCTCGTCGCCATTGATCGCCATCAGCCGCGGTCCGGGCTCGCCGAGCACCGCGCGCCATTTGCGGCCGGTCGGGAAGCCGGCGCCGCCAAGGCCACGCAGCGAAGCGTCGTCGAGCGCTTTCAGGAGATCGTCCTTCGACAATTCGCCGGAGCGCAGACGATTGAGCAGCTTGTAGCCGCCACCCGCGACGTAGGCATCGTACTCGGTATATTTGGGCAGATGCGTATGAGTATCGCCGGCCTTTGCCGCCGCCATCACATCGGCGACGGTCGCGTGGTCGACGAAATTGTGCCCGACCTCGGCGGCCGGCGCTGTGTCGCAGCGTCCAACGCAGGGCGCGCGCACGACGCGGATGCCGGGACCTGACGCGCTCTGCAGATCTTCGAGCAGGTTCTCGCCGCCAAGCATCGCGCAGGTGAGCGAATCGCAGACCCGGATCGTCAGCGGGGGAATGTCGGGCTCGCCTTCCTTCACCACGTCGAAATGCGCGTAGAAGGTCGCAGTCTCGAACACCTCGGCGAAGGCGAGCTTCATCTCGTCGGCGAGCGCAGCCAGATGCGCCGCCGAGATCTGGTGATACTTGTCCTGGATCAGGTGCAGATATTCGATCAACAGATCGCGCCGTCGCGGCCTGTCGCCGAGCAACAGCTCGATCTCGTGCGCGGCCGTGGGATCGACTTGCCGCCCCTTGGGGGTCGCCTTGGCGCGTCGGCGTCCCTCACCGGGATGCTCGAAGGAGCGGACCTTGTGCACGTCCTCGTGGCTCATCGCTTCGTCTCGATCTCGTCCTTATCAGGACTCCACTTCTATCCTCTGGCATGCCAGATGCCAAGAAAATTATCACGCTCGCGGAAGTGGTTACGCTGCACGGCTCAACGGAGCCCAGCACGGCCCTGCGTTCTTGAGCAAGGCCGAGCCAAGCCCGAATTGGCCGGGAGATCAATAAAGGCGTCTCATGCTGCGATAGCGAAGTCCTATCGACTTCGCTTGAGGCGCGGCGGGAGCGCAAAGGCCGCCGCCGTGAACATTCCCCTTTCTACGGGGCGTCGCTCTTTTCGACCAGGAACACGATGCGCGCCTCGTTGCGCTCGGTGATCTCGACCTTGTCGCCGGTCTCGCGGATCAGATTGGGAATATCGATCACCGAGAGTGGATCGGTGCAGTGAACTTCGAGCTGGTCGCCTGCCTTGAGCGGCTTGAGCGCCTTGCGCGTCTTGAGGGCCGGCAGCGGGCATTTCAGCCCGGTGAGATCGAGTGTCGTCCTGGTCATGGCCGCACCATGGCGAGGCGGAGCGGCTGCGTCAACGTTAGGAGGCATCAGATCAGGCTGGCATAGGGAAGGAAACCCACGTCCTGCCCCGGCTCGACATTCGTGATGTCCTCGCCGAGTTCGACGAGGCCATCGGTCTCGACCAGCGAGGATAGGAGCCCTGCCCCTTCGCGCGGGAACTTGATCGCCTCGAGCCCGCCGTCCTGCGCGCGCCGCAGCGAGGCGCGCACATATTCACGCCGGCCGGCCTTCTTCTTGTAGGTGAACGCCGCGCGCAGCGGGATCGCCAAGAGCGGCTCCGGCAAGGCGCCCGCCAGCGCCAACACCGTCGGTCTCACCACGTGGACGAATGTCACGAAGCTCGCGACGGGATTGCCGGGCAGTCCGATCAGCGGTGTGCCGTCGATGATGCCCATCGCCACGGGACGACCGGGCTTGATCGCCATCCGCCACAGCACCAGCGAGCCGATGCTCTCCACCGCCGCCTTGACGTGATCTTCCTCGCCGGTCGAGACGCCTCCGGTGGTGAGGATCAGGTCATGGCCGCCTGCGACCTGCTTCAGGCCGCGCGCCAGCGACGTTCGCTCATCGCGCAGAATGCCGAGATCGCTGACCTCGCAGCCGAGCCGCCGCAGCATCGCCATCAGCATGAAGCGATTGGAATCGAACAATTGCGAGGCGGCGCGCGGCTCGCCGGGCGAGGCAAGCTCGTCGCCGGTCGAAAACACGGCGACACGGATGCGCCTGACGACGTCGAGCCTTGTCAGGCCGAACGCGGCGGCAAGGGCGACGTGCTGCGGCCGCAGGCGCTGGCCGGCGCGCAGCGCGACCTGACCTTGGGGAATGTCCTCGCCTGCAGGCCGCACATTTGCGCCGGGCTTCAGCCCCGGCGGCAGCACGATCCTGCCTGAAGCATCGACACGGACGTCCTCCTGCATGAAGACGGTCTCCGCATCCGGCGGCATCGGGGCGCCGGTGAAGATGCGCGCGGTGTGGCCGGGTTTGATCGGCGCTTGCGCAAGGCCGCCGGCCTGGATGCGGCCGTCAAGCGGGAAGGCCTGCTCTGCGCTTGCCGGAAGGTCGGCGTTGCGCACGGCGTAACCGTCGACGGCGGAGTTGGTGAACGGCGGCAGCGGCAAAGGCGCGGCCAGATCGCGCGCGAGCACGCGCCCGTCGGCATCGACCAGCGCCACCGTCTCGAGATCGACGATGGCGTTGACGCGCGTCGTGATGAGGCCGACGGCTTCGTCGACCGACATCATCGGGCCGCCGAAGGCAAAGCAATCGTCCGACAGTTGCGCCATGGTGCCTCGTCAGCGTGTCGCGGCGCTTCTTGCTACCGCTTCCTCGACCGGCATCGCCGCCCGTAGCATCAATGCCGCCGCGCCTTCGATATCGTCGAGATGGACAGTCGGGAGCCTCGTGTCAATCGCGAGGTCGGTCGCAATCCCGGCAATTCCGGGATCGTCCGGAAACAGCAGCGGCTTGCCGTTGGCGGCACGATGCACCTCGATCTTGCGATGCGGCTCGCGCTTGAAGCCCTCGACGACGACGAGATCGACCGCGGAGAGCTTGTCGAGCAGCTCCGGCAGCCGCGGCTCCGCCGCCCCGCGCAGCTCATGCATCAGCGCCCAGCGTTTCGACGAGGCCACCAAAACCTCGGCCGCGCCGGCCTCGCGATGGCGCCAGGAATCCTTGCCGGGCACGTCGACGTCGAACTGGTGATGCGCGTGCTTGATCACGGAAACGCGCAGGCCTTGCGCGTTGAAATGCGGGATCAGCCGCGTCAACAGCGTGGTCTTGCCCGCACCGCTCCAGCCTGCAAGGCCGATGACTTTCATTCCAGCTCCGTGTCCGTGACGATCAGGTCCCTTGTGGAACCGCGGCCCCTCCGCGTCATTGCGAGCGCAGCGAAGCAATCCAGACTGCCGCCGCGGAAAGACTCTGGATTGCTTCGCTCCGCTCGCAATGACGAGCGGAGGCATTTTGCCCATTCCCAACCATGCTTATATCGGCTTGACCCGAATGTCATGCTAACGTCGCCGCCATGATGAAGATCGACAAAGCCCCGGTGCCCCTGATCGTCCCCAATCCGGACGACCCGCGCCTGACCCAGAGCGTGACCGGCACCGACCAGACCGGCGCCAGGGCCGAGATCAAGGTGCCGATGGAGCGGCCGCTGACGCTCTATTTGAACGCCCAGGAGATCGTCACCATGATGACGATCGGCGACTATCCGGAATATCTGGCGCTCGGCTATCTGCTGAACCAGAACATGCTGAAATATAACGACGTGGTCACCGAGGTCGAATACGACGACGACCTCCAGGTGGTCGTCGTGCGCACCTCACACCACACCAATTTCGAGGCCAAGCTGAAAAAGCGCACGCAGACCTCCGGCTGCGCGCAGGGCACCGCCTTCGGCGACCTCTTGGAGGCGGTCGAGAGCGTCGCGCTGCCCAAGGCGGAGCTGCGCACCTCCTGGCTCTACCAGATGACGCAGACCATCAACACCATGCCCTCGCTTTATCTGGAGGCCGGCGCGATCCACGGCTGCGTGCTGTGCAAGGAGGGCACTCCGCTTTGCTACACCGAGGACGTCGGCCGCCACAACGCCGTCGATAAGATCGCGGGCTGGATGTATCGCCACAGCGTCGACGCGTCCGACAAGATCCTCTACACAACGGGGCGCCTCACCTCGGAGATGGTGATCAAGACGGTGCGCATGGGCATTCCGATCCTGGTGTCGCGCTCCGGCTTCACCGCCTGGGGTGTCGATCTCGCACGGCAGGTCGGCCTGACGCTGGTCGGGCGCACCCGCGGCAAACGCTTCATCGCGCTCGCAGGCGAAGAGCGCATCGTCTACGACCAGAACCTCGCTTATGTCGAAGAGGAATCGGCCAAGCACAAGCGCAAGGGTGAAGGCGGTGACGACTGACATGTCCGCGGCGCGCGTTCCCCCGACTCTCGGCGTGCTGCTCGCCGGCGGGCTCGCGCGGCGCATGGGCGGCGGCGACAAGCCGATGCGCACCATCGGCGGCCGCACCATTCTGGAACGCGTGATCGCGCGCCTTGCGCCCCAGTGCAGCGGACTGATCCTCAACGCCAACGGCGATCCCGCCCGCTTTGCCGCGTACGGCTTGCAGGTCGTCGCCGACGACGTGCCCGGCTTCCCGGGTCCCCTCGCCGGCATCCTCGCGGCGCTCGACTGGACCGCGGCGAACCGGCCGGAGATCGAATGGGTGCTCAGCGCCGCCGGCGATTGCCCGTTCCTGCCGCGCGACCTCGTCGCGCAGCTGCATGAGGCGCGCGCGCGTGAGAATGCGCAGCTTGCGGTCGCCGCATCAGGCGAGCAGTCGCATCCGGTGATCGGCCTGTGGCGCGTCGCCTTGCGCGAGGAGCTGCGCCACGCGCTCGTGGACGAAGACCTCCGCAAGATCGACCGCTGGACCGCGCGCTATCCGCTCGCAACGGTGACCTGGCCGAACGAGCCGCTCGATCCGTTCTTCAATGCGAACACGGTCGAGGACATTGCCGAGGCCGAGCGGCTGGCGGCGCTGGATGACGCATCCTAGCGACTCTATGATTTCGGAAACTCGTTGAGGAGCTGCGCCCAGATGATCGCGAAGGCGATCAGGCCGCAAATGCCGACGGCAGTGGTGAAGCGCGGCAAACGGCCGATCGCAACGAGCACCCAGGCCGGCAGGAAGAACGCCCCGAAGACCATGCCCAGCGGAAACACCGCGAGCCATTGAAAGCCGCTGCCGTCTCCGGGCGGGACATTCGCGATGTAATGGAAGGTGTAGAGCCAGAACAGCGTTCCGGCCGCCGCGACGAGAGCAGCGATCTTGCGGAAATTGAGGGGCGTCGATGCAGTCATGACCTGGCTCATGTTCCTTGGTCGCTGCGGCGCCCCGCCAAGTTCATGACGTCTTGAACCGGACCTGGAACGGGAGCGACCACAGGTCTGGACATTCCCCGGACGAAGCCATGGCCGCCCCTCTCTTGAATACGATCTTCGAATTCGTCGACTTCGTCTTCGATCTCTCCGAGACGATCGATCGCACGAGGCAGCTGAGCAAGCCTGACATCGTCGAGGTGCCGCCGGATCCGAAGCCGCTGCCGCCCGCCGCGCAGCGCGCGCTTGCCGAGGCCGAGGATCGTGAGCGCAAGCGAGAGCAGGCCGCTCAGGCCACCAGCCGTACCGAGCAGGCATCGTAGCCGTAGACCTCTCCTGGCTCGAACGCCGCGTCGTGGTCCCTCGTCTATGGGGGCCGGAAGCCCGCTCGCGCGAGCGACGCGCGTACCTCCTTCGAGCCGAGTGCGTCGAGAAAAGCCTGCACTGCCGGCCGTTGCTTTCGCGCACTCACCACCGCGAAGTCATAATGCTCTTCGGCGAGCGGAATGAAATCGAGGCCGGCCGCATGGGCGACCGGCGCAATGGTCATGCCCCAATCGGCGCGGTGCTGCGCGACGGCCGCCGCCACCGCATTGTGCGAACGCGGCTGGTTCCAGTAGCCTTCCGGACGCGCGCCGCCGAGCAGCCGGTCGATCAGGATGCGCGTGCCGGCGCCCTGGTTGCGGTTCACCATGATGCAGGCGGGATCGGCGAGCGCTGCGGCAACAGCATCCTTTGCGCTCAGGCCCTCGAAACGTTTGTCGCCCTTGCGAAAGACAACGCCCTGCATCCGCCGCCAGCCGGCGACCAGCTCGAGACCTTCGACGAGATAGGGCGTGTTGTAGGTCTCGCTTCTGTCGTCGAACAGGTGGATCGGCGCGAGATCGCATTCGCCACGTTTGGCTGCTGCAAGCCCGCCGAGGCTGCCGACCGCGATCGTGCGCACGGTGAGACCAGCATGCGCCAGCTGTGCGGTGACGAGATCGAGGCCGGTGCAATGGCTGCCGACGATAACGAGATCCGGCACGCGCACATGCGGCGTGAACAGCGTCACCTCGGTCTCGGTGCCGGCCGGCATCTGGTCGGCAAGTGCGTCGATGCGCAGAAAGCCGTCCGCCTGAGCAAAGGACGTGATCGCACCAGACCCCTTGCCGGAGGGATAGGCGATGAGGCCCTCCCTGCCCTCAACCAGCGAGACCATGACGAATTCGGTGCGGCCGAGCTCGGAAGCGATGCGCACCGGCACCGTTGCGTTCACCTTGGCATCGGAGCGCGGCGGCAGTCCGGCCATCCGGCGCAGCACCGGCACGATCATGTCGTGGAAGGTGAACATCGCCGAGGTCGGAAAGCCCGGCAGGATCACGACGGGCTTGCCGTCGCACACCGCAAGGCACAACGGCTTGCCTGGCTTGAGCGCGACGCCATGGGCGATGATGCCGGGTGCGCCGAGCCGGCTGATGATGCGATGAGAGAGATCGCCCGCGCCTTTCGACGTGCCGCCCGAGAGCACCAGCATGTCGGCTTCCGCAAGCGCGTTGCTCATGGCGGCTTCGAGCCTGGCTTCGTCGTCCGGAACAGCGCCGAGGAAGACGGCCTCGCCACCGTTTTCGTCGATCGCGGCCGCGACGATGGCGCCGTTGGTATCGTAGATCTCGGCGGGCCCGAGCACCTCGCCGGGCTGAACCAGTTCGTCGCCGGTGGAGATCACGGCAACCCGCGGCCTGCGCGCGACACCCACCTCGGCGATGCCGCAAGCCGCCAGCATGCCGATCTCGCGCGAGCCGATGATGGTGCTGGCGCGCAGCAGCGCCTCGCCCCGCGCGATGTCGGACCCGGCATACGAGACGAATTGCCCCGGCGAGACGGCGCGACGGACATCGATCGCATCCTGGCCGGCCGGCTGTGTGTGCTCGACCATCACCACGGCATCGGCGCCGCGCGGCAACGGACCGCCGGTGGCGATCGCCGTTGCGGTTCCGGCCGCCACCTGCAGCGTCGGCGCGGTCCCGCAATGAACGGTCTCGCCATTCAGCGCGAGGCGCACGGGCGCGCCCTCGCCGGCCGCCGCAAGGTCGGCGGAGCGCACGGCAAAGCCGTCGACATTGGAGCGGTCGAACGGCGGCACGTCGATCGTTGCCGTGATATCTTCGGCAAGGGCAGCGCCCAGCGCGGCTGCGAGCTTGCGCGTTTCAGTTCGAAGCGCGCGCGGGAACAAGGCCGCCTCGAAGCGCGCCAAGGCCTCTTCGCGCGACAGGATCTTGAGGAACTGCTCCTGCTCGAGCGCGCTGCGGTCCGGTGATTTCGGGATCATCGTCATGCCAGAACCCTTATCACGCCCGCATCAGATACGCATCGATCGGCGTACCTGCCGCAAATCCCTCGTCGCTGGCGGAAATGAGCAGCCATGCGTCCGCACGGGCGATGGCCTGAAGCGGCCATTCGCCCACGGCAAGCGGCATCCAGGCGCGATGTTCCTCAGCCAGCAAAGCGATCTCCGTGATGCCGACGCTGGAGGCGATCTTTCGCGCAAGCGGCAGCGACACTTTTCGACGCGGCCGACGCGCCGACAAACGGTCCGCGAGCGGCAGCGCGAGTGCAAGCCAAGCTGCAAGCGCGGAATCGGGCGAGCCGGGCAAGGCGACGACGGGAACCCGTCCCAGCCGTCCGACCGCCGCCGTGCGCCCCGGCTGCAGCGCAAGGCCGTGCGCCATCACCTCGCCGCGCCGGGCCAGGGCGGTGACGGCGGCGTCCTGGCAGCCGACGCCGCTACCGCCGATGGTCAGCAGGACATCGCAGGAGGACGCATCGAGCACATCCGAAATCGACGCTGCATCGCGCGCACGCGCTGGACGCGTTTCCACATCCAGTCCCGCTGTGTGCGCGATCCCGGCAATCATATACGCCGTGACCGTTCCGCCCGGCACATTGACGATGCGCAGCCGCGGCCGCCTCACGGCGAGTTTCTCCACGCCCGCCACACGCGCCAGCAACAGGTCCGCCGCGGCGATCGGATGACCCGCGGCTCCCACGGCCCTGCGCGCGGCGATGTCGCTGCCTGCGCGCCTGACACCCTGCCCCGGCGCGCCCTCTGCGAGCACCTGGGCAAGCGGCCCCGACGTCTCCACGGCGTCGGCATCGAGCACGCAGTCGCATCCCGCCGGCATCGCCTCGCCCGCCTCGACCCATGCAGGAGCCATTGCCAGCGGCACAGGCGAGTAAGCGGACGCCCCGACGAGATCGTTGGCAGATAGCGCCCAACCATCTACGGCCGCAACATCCCGCGAAGGATAGGCGGCAAGCAGCGGCGCACCCGCCGCGATGCAGCCGATTGCGTCCGCCAGCGGCACCTCCATCGGCGCGACGGGATCAACGCCCCGCAGCAGCGCGGCGAGCGCGGTGTCGAGCGGCGTGAGCGAAGGCGGCAGGCGCTGGGTCATGCGCCATGAGGACCATGCATCGTCCGGTTTGGCAACCGCCGGCGGTGCCGGCCTCACCCCTCAGCCGCCCGACCTGTCCGAATTGGGGAAGAACAGCTGCTGTCCGTCCACCTTGTAGCCGGCGATCGCCGTCTGCCCCTCCGGCGATGTCAGCCAATCGACGAAGGTCTGCGCGAGGTCCTTCTTCACGTTCGGGAACTTCGCAGGGTTCACCAGCATCACACCATATTGGTTGAGCAGCCGCCGGTCGCCTTCGACGACGACGTCGAGATCGCCGCGATCGCTGAACGCGATCCAGCTGCCGCGATCCGCAAGCACATAGGCGTTGGCGGCGCGCGCGGCCCCGAGCGATGCGGCCATGCCGGGCCCGGCCTCGCGATACCAGGCGCCCTTGGCGCTCGCGATGTCGATGCCGGCGACGATCCAAAGCGCGAGCTCCGCGGCATGAGTGCCCGACCGATCGCCACGCGTCACGAACGGCGCGCCTTTGGCTTCGATCGCCTTCAGCGCCGTCGCGATGTCCTTGCCCTTTACGCCCGCGGGATCGCTCTTCGGCCCGATCAGCACATAGTCGCTGTACATCACGTCGTAGCGCTTCACGCCAAAGCCGTCGGAGACGAACTTCTCCTCCTGAGGCCGCGCGTGCATCAGCACGACGTCGACCTCACCCCGCCGCGCCCCATCGAGCACTTCGTCGGCGCGCCGCGCGATCACGGTGACGTCGATGCCGGTCTTGTCGCGGAAGATCGGCAGCAGATAGTCGAGCAGCCCGGATTCCTGCGTCGCCGTCGTCGAAGCGAGGACAATGCTGCGGTCCTCCGCGGCCGAAGCCGCAACGCCTGCGGCAAGGCCGCAGAGAAGCGCAAGTGCAACGGACAGGCGGCCCATGATCGGGTTCCCTCAGGTATGACGCGATCATGATGATGATCGATTGCGCCGCACTCGTGACGCGTTTTGCGCTGCCGGCCGGGAAATTTCGGCAACTTCATCGCGGCGCACCGGGCGCGCGATCCCTTCAGGATCGTTCACCAAAGCAGAGATCGCGCGTGCGGATGTGTTGCAAAGCAGCGAGGTGATCGGGCATGGTTCCCCGCGACAAATATCTGAAATGCAGAATTCCACCTGCGTCGGACGTCAAAAAGAAGCAAGAATTTGCATAGGAATGCAGGATGGAATTCCTGACCACCAGCGAAGCCGCCGATTACCTTCGGCTCGGCGAGCGCAAGCTTTACGAGCTCGTCACCACCGGTGCGATTCCCTGCAGCAAGGTGACGGGGAAATGGCTGTTCCCACGGCACGAGCTCGACCTCTGGGTCCTGTCGGGCCTCGCGCGCCCGGCCGGCATGTTGATCGCCGAGCCGCCGCCGGTCGTCGGCGGCAGCCACGACGAACTGCTCGATTGGAGCCTGCGCGAGTCCGGCTCGGGGCTCGGATCGATGAGCGAGGGCAGCGCGCGCGGGCTCGAGCGCTTGCAGCGCAATGAGGTGATGGCTGCGGCGGTGCACTTCCACGCCCTCGACGCCGGCGACAATTTCGCTAGCGATGCCAGCATCGAAGCGCTGCGGACCACGCCGGACCTGCATGATGCGGTGCTGATCGCGTTCGTGCGCCGCGAAGAGGGTCTCCTGCTGCCGCACGGCAATCCCAAGCACCTGCACAGCCTGACCGACGTGCTCGCAGCCGGGGCCCGGATGGCGATGCGGCAACAGGGCACGGGCGCTCAGATGCTGCTCGACGTGCTGCTCAAGCGCGCCGGCGCCTCGATGCGGGACTTGCGCCGGATCGAGACGCCGGCGCTGACCGGCCCGGATCTGGCCGAGCTGGTTCGCGCCGGCCAGGCCGATTGCGGCATCGCGACGCGCGCCGCGGCGCGCTCGGCCGGTCTCGATTTCGTGCCGCTGGTCTGGGAGAGTTTCGACCTCGCGATGCGGCAGCGCAGCTATTTCCGCCCCGCCATGCAGGCCTTGCTTCGCTTCCTGAACGAGCGGCGGCTGCGCCAGCGCGCGGAGGAGCTGACCGGCTACGATCCCTCCCCCGCAGGACAGATCCGCTTCGCAGCCTGACATTGACGCCAGCCCCCTAATAGTTGCAAAAGAAACCAATTCGACCGGGCCATACCCGGACAAGCAACACCGGCCAATGAGCCGGATCAGGGAGGACGAGCGTGAACCCAATCAGATTTGGAGTGCCCGTCGCGGCCGCCTTGCTGGCGACCCTGCTGTCCGGCGCGGCGTCGGCGCAGGTTTCCGACGACGTCGTCAAGATCGGCGTGCTCACCGACATGAACGGCCCGGCCTCGGCGCCGACCGGCCAGGGCTCGGTGACCGCGGCGCAAATGGCGATCGACGATTTCGGCGGCAAGGTGCTCGGCAAGCCGATCAGCGTCGTGATCGGCGACCACCAACTCAAGGCCGACATCGGCGCTTCGCTGGCGCGGCGCTGGTTCGACGTCGAGCAGGTCGATCTGATCGTGGACGTGCCCGTCTCGGCGGTCGGGCTCGCGGTGCAGACCATCGCCAACGAGAAGAAGCGGCTGTTCATCACCCACTCCACCGGCACGGCCGATTTCCACGGCAAGTTCTGCTCGCCTTACGCCATCCAATGGGTGTTCGACACCCGCGCGCTCGCGGTCGGCACTGCGGATGCGGTGGTCAAGCGCGGCGGCGACAGCTGGTTCTTCATCACCGACGATTACGCCTTCGGCCATTCGCTGGAGCGCGACGCTTCCGCCGTCGTCACCGCCAATGGCGGCAAGGTGCTGGGCTCGGTGCGGCCGCCGCTGGCAACACCTGATCTCTCCTCCTTCGTGCTGCAGGCGCAGGCCTCCAAGGCCAAGATCATCGGCATTGCCGCCGGTCCCCCCAACAACATGAACGAGATCAAGACCGGCGCCGAGTTCGGCGTGTTCAAGGGCGGCCAGCAGATGGCGGCGCTGCTGGCGCTGATCACCGACATCCACGGCATCGGCCTACAGGCGGCGCAAGGCCTGCTGCTGACCACCTCGTTCTACTGGGACATGGACGACAAGACGCGCGAATGGTCGAAGCGCTATTTCGCCAAGATGAACCGGATGCCGTCGATGTGGCAGGCCGGCGTCTATTCCAGCGTGATGCACTATCTCAACGCCATCCAGGAGACCGGCAGCGACGATCCGCTGAAAGTGGCGGCCAAGATGCGCGAGAAGCCGATCGAGGATTTCTTCGCCCGCAACGGCAAGCTTCGCGAGGACAATCTGATGGTGCACGACCTCTGGCTGGTGCAGGTGAAGACGCCGGAGGAGAGCAAGTATCCGTGGGACTATTACAAGATCCTAACGACGATTTCCGGCGACAAGGCGTTCGGCCCGCCGGACCCGGCCTGTCCGCTGGTGAAGAAGTGAGATTGGCGAGTGGCGAATAGGGACTAGCGAATGGAGGCTTCCATTCGCTATTCGCTATTCGCAATTCGCCACTCGCTACTTCACCACCCCGATCTCGCGAAAATACTTCATCACGCCCGGATGGATCAGCTCCGGCCTCGGCGCGGCCGCGACCGTGTTTGCGGCGGTGGTCTCGCAGGCCTGGGCGAGCTTCTTGCAGAACGTCGCTTCGATACCGTGTAGCGTCTTGGCGAGGCGGTAAGCGACGTCGTCGGGCAGATCCTCGCGCGTGAGGATGAAGCTCCAGGAACCGAGCGAGGCGATCGGCTCGGTCTGCTTCGGGTAGGAGCCGGCCGGCACGGTCAGCGGCTTGAGGAACGCATGCTTGGCGCGGATGCGGGCGATCTCGTCCGCACTCGGCGCGATGAAGCGCGCGCCCGATGCGCTCGAAGCGACGGCGGCAAAGCCGGGCCAGCCGATGCCGGCACCCCAGAGTGCGGCGACGCGGCCGTCCGCGACCATCGCGGGGCCGTCGCCGGCGCGGTCGAGATAAACAGACTTGAAGTCCTCGTCCTGCTTGAGGCCAAGACCATCGAGCACATAGCGCGCCAGGATCGGCAGGCCGGAGCCCCTGGCGCCGAACGCGACGGGCTGACCGACGAGATCGCGGATGGTCGTGTACGGGCTGTCGGCGCGCACCACGAATAGGCCGGGGTTGGAATAGATCGCGGTGAGGATCTTCAGCGCTACCTTCGCACGGCCGATGCCGGCGAAGGCCTCATAGGCCGGCTCGCCCGCAACCAGTGCGAGATCGAGCTCGCCCTTTTCCAAGAGCGGGATGTTCTCGTTGCTGCCCTTGGTGTTGCGCGGGGCGATGATGATTTGCGGATCGGCCGCGTTCATCAGCTCCGCGAAGGCGTTGCCATAGAGCGGGAAGCCGCCGCCGGGCGTCGCTGTTCCCAAGCTGATCGTGGTCGGAATGACCGTGCCGCCGGTCTGGGCGGCGGCGGGGCTGGCGAGCAGCGCCGCACCGAGAAGGATCTTGGCGAATCTCATGGGCATCCCTGACGGACCTGCGTCAACACCGACTTGCGGCGGTGTAGGCAGCGCGCTGATTTTGTGAAAGCATGCCGCGCAACGACAATAGAACAATGGGAGGTGTCATGTTGCGAATTTTGCGTCACGGTGTTTTCGGACTCGCAGTCCTGTTGGGTCTTTTCAGCGCTACCCCTCCCGCCGCCGCAGCCTATCCCGATCGTCCCGTACACTGGCTGATCGGCTTTTCCCCCGGCGGCCCGGTCGACATCGTGGCGCGGATCATGGCGCAGTGGCTGTCGGAGCGGCTCGGCCAGCAATTCATCGTCGAGAACCGCACCGGCTCCGGCGGCAACATCGCCGCGGCCGCCGCGATCAACGCCCCGCCGGACGGCTACACGCTGCTGTTCGTCGCGCCCAACAACGCGATCTCGACCTCGCTCTACAAGAAGCTGCCGTTCGACTTTTTGCGCGACACCACCCCGGTGGCCAGCATCATGCAGCTCACCAACATGCTGGTCGTCTCCAACGCGTTTCCGCCGAAATCGGTTCAGGAGTTCATCGACTATTGCAAGGCCAATCCCGGCAAGATTTCTTATGCCTCCTCCGGCAACGGCACCTCGGTGCACATGTCGGCGGAGCTTTTCAAGGTGATGACGAAGTGCGACATGGTGCACGTGCCCTATCGCGGCTCGGCCATCGCCTTCCCCGACATCATCTCCAACAAGGTGCAGCTGATCTTCGACAATCTGCCCTCGGCGATGGAGCAGGTGAAGGGCGGCAACGTCCGCGCGCTCGGCGTGACCTCGCCGCAGCGCTGGCCGAGCGTGCCCGACGTGCCCGCGATCGCCGAGACCGTGCCGGGCTTCGAATCGGTTGGCTTCTACGGCATCTCCGCGCCGAAGGGCACTCCGCCTGAGGTGATCGAGATCCTCAACAAAGCCGTCGGCGAAGCGCTGAAGGACCCGAAGCTGGTGGCAAAGCTCGCCGAGACTGGCGGCATCCCCAAGCCGATGACGCCGGCCGAGTTCGGCAAGCTGGTCGCGGACGAGACCGCGAAGTGGCGCAAGGTGGTCGAGTTCGCCGGGGTCTCGGTGGACTAGGCAGCGGCCGTGCCGCCGAGCGCAGCCGCACCATGTTCGAGGGGGCCAACAGGCCCTCTCAAACAAAATTGCGAAAACAACCCCATGCACAGTAGACGAGGCCAGTGATTTCAATGGGTTATCGCCCACGTCGAAAAAACCTGCGAAACGCGGTTTGCTTCGTCGGGCAAAACAGGGTTATACAGGCATCATCGCCAATTTCGGTTATTCGAAATTTATCAATGATGTGCCGTGCCGGCGTTCCCATCCACCAGCGCCAGCATTGCACCCCCGCCTCAGGCCCTGTAAACGAACCGCGCACCGTTGCCGGCCGCGCTACCTGCGGCCGCCTCGCGGCGGGGCCTGTAGCTCAATGGTTAGAGCCGGCCGCTCATAACGGTCTGGTTCCTGGTTCGAATCCAGGCAGGCCCACCAAACAAAATCAACCCTTTATCCGCTGCTTTCGTGATCGCTGAGGCCGCCTCCAAACTGCAACGGTCTGCTCGTAGGTCATCGAAGAGACGCCGAAGAAATCCCACCGTCAGCAACGAGACTGCTGATTTGTCTAGGAAGCAAGCTTGCTTTTAGCTCGATAATTCGGTTGTGGCATCGCAAATTCGCGCGTTTGCATTCCGCAAAGAACCGGACTGTTGAATCTTCGGAGTCTTGCAACAAAACCGTCAAAAAGGCGCCATCGATCGGCCCGACATCGGTTTCCATCCGATTGTGAAAGTCAGCGAACTGGTAAGTGTTTCAGGGCTTCCTGGAAACGGCTGATCAGAGCTTGTACGGCAGAAACATTTACGCGGCGATCAGGCGCAACGGCCTTGATCCAGAGCGGGGGCACTGGAAATTCCTGCAGGATCGGCACCAGCGCGCCGGTGCGAATCAAGTCGCGCGCCATGTAATATGAGATCAATGCGATTCCGCGGCCGGCAGCTGCGGCATCGACCAATATCTGTGCGTCGTTTGAGGACAGGCGCGGTGTCACTTCGATTGTGATCTGACCTTGCCTTCCCTCGAACACCCAGGAATTGCCCGTAGGGATGAAGGAAAGGCAGGCGTGATTGATCAAATCGCGTGGATGCCTGATCTCTTGACTATTCGCCAGGTAATCCGGAGACGCGCATACCAAACGGTCTAACCGACACAGCGGAATCTCAGTCACGCCGCCGAACGAGATCCAGTAGGCACCTATGGCGAGATCGAAGCCTTCCGTAACCGGATTGACCGAACGGTCGAGCAACACGACTTCAAGGCGGACGCGCGGAAAATCGCGCTGATAGGCATCCAAGACCCCGCGCAACAGGAATGTCGTGAGCGACGTGGGCGCCTTGACGCGCAGGAAGTCCTCTACGTCCCCGGGGGCGCTACCGGGATCTTTCAGGAGATCGTCAAAATCGACGAGGGCGAGGCGGCTGCGTTCGACATAACGGCGTCCGATCTCTGTAAGGACCAATTGCCGCGTCGAGCGCTTGAACAAAACGACCTTTAGGCGGTGCTCTAACTGGTTGATGCGCTTGGTGACGACGGAAGCAGCGATGCCGAGATGCAGCGCAGCGCGCGAGAAGCTACCGAGCTGCGCGACGACTTGGAACGTCTTGAAGTTCTCATAAATGTCCATCTAACGCGATTCGCGCGAGCTGCTCTCTCATCGCGGCATATTCCATCTCGAAATGAAAGATGTCAAATTTCTCCAACAGAGCGCGCAAGCAACAACGAAGCGCCGATCTTGGGAGCAACCGCCATGGAAATCAGAGCACGCTATGCCATCGCGAGGCAGCCGATCCTGCCAGCGATCCTTAAGGCCGCGGTCGCGATCGCCGCGATTTTGTTCTTGTGCCCTGCCGCGAGCGCACAAAACTGGCCGAGCCGACCGGTCACGATCGTGTCGCCCTTCTTGGCCGGGTCTACGCCTGATGCAGTCGCGCGCATCATCGCTGAGCGATTGCAACGCAAGCTCGGCCAAACCTTTGTTGTCGAGAATCGGACAGGCGCCAGCGGCAATACCGGCACCGCCGTTGTAGCCAAGGCTGCGCCCGATGGTCACACGCTCGGCGTCAGCATCGTCGGTCCGCTGGTCATCAATGCACTGCTGTTTCCACAGATGCCCTACGAAACCAGCAGGGATATCGCGCCGATCATGATCCTCGCCTCGCAGCCAAGCGTTCTGACGCTTAATCCAACCGTTAAGGCCGACGATGTATCCGCTCTGATCGCAATCATGAAGAAGGATGCCGACAAGATCGCATATGGATCGATCGGCCGCGGCTCGCTCTCGCATCTCGCGATGGAGTCGTTCGCGGCCAAGGCCGGCGTGAGGCTACTGCACGTACCCTATGCCGGGTCGCCAGCCGTTGTAACCGCCCTGCTGAGAGGCGATGTCCAGGTGGCCGTCCTGCCCGCAGGCGCGGTCGTTCCGCACGCGGCCGAGGGCAAGCTGAAGATGCTCGCGGTCACGTCCGCACGTCGCTCGCCTCTGTTGCCGCTGCTGCCGACCTTGGCGGAAAGCGGAATCGCCAATGTCGAAGCCGATGCGTGGGTCGGCCTCATCGCTCCCATTGGCGTCCCCGCCGACACGCTTGTGCGCATCCGGGAAAACGTGGCCGAAATCATGCGCGAGCCGGAATTGATCGAGAAGCTCAAGCTTCAGTTCATGACGCCAGTGGCTGGCACAGCGGACGAGTTCCGTGCCGTCCTGCGCGAGGAGTACGCTCGCTGGTCACCGGTGATAGCGGCCGGCGCGATCAAGGCCGACCAATGATGACTTCACCCGCCATCGCTATCGACGGCGTTTCGCATCGATTCTCGAACGTGCACGTTCTTGAGGACGTGTCTCTGACTGTGGCGCCCGGCGAGGTTCTCGCGATCGTCGGGCCGTCAGGCTGCGGTAAGAGTACGTTGCTATCGATCGTCGGCGGATTGCTCAATCCTACGGCCGGCACCGTCCGCGTCAGTAGCGACGTCGGCGAAAGCCTGAATGCGCTGACCTTCGTGTTTCAGGACTTCGCCCTACTGCCCTGGAAAAGCGTCGCGGCTAACGTTGCCTTTCCCCTTGAACATCGGGGCCTTTCGCGGCACGCGCGCGATCAGATCGTCGGCGATGCGTTGCGGCGAACCGGCCTGAGCGACTTCGCCAGCTTCTTTCCCAAGCAGCTCTCCGGAGGCATGCGTCAGCGTGTGGCCCTCGCCCGCGCATTGGCAGTCAAGCCTGCATTCCTTCTCATGGACGAACCTTTGTCTGCACTCGACAGCCAGACGCGAGAAATTCTCATGGCAGATCTGACTGCGCTGCTCGACGGAACGAAAATCAGCGTCATATATGTGACGCACAATTTAGACGAAGCCGTTCGCCTAGCAGATCGAGTGGCGATTTTCTCCCGCCGTCCGGGCCGCGTCCGCAGTGTTTTCGAAGTGCCCATTCCGCGGAGCCAACGAACGACGGATGCCGCCATAGCCGAACTCGCACGTGCGCAGCGCTCGCTGTGGTCGAGCATCCGCGAGGAAGCCGCGGAAGCCGATCGGGAGATCACGCATGTCTGACATCACAGCCAGCGCTGCGCCGGCGCCCGACAGCAATACCGACGCCGCGCGAAAAAGCCTTGAGCCCGTTTACTTCAGGGCTCACGGCTTCGCGCCGGCCTCGACAATGCTGGGCGGCTGGGTGGCAGCAATCGTCATCCTCGGACTATGGCAGGCGTCTTCATCTCTCGGCTTTGTCAACAGCCTGTTCCTTCCGAGCCCGCTCGCCGTCGCCCAGGCACTGGGTAGTCTCATCGCGACCGGCGAATTGTGGCAACATATCTCGGCTTCCGCGCTTCGGATTGCCGTAGGTTGGCTATGCGGAACGGCCGCGGGACTCATCGTTGGCTTTTCCATGGGGCTGTGGAGCCTATGGCGTTCGGCCGGGACGGCGATCGTTTCCGCGCTGTTCCCAATTCCCAAAATTGCTCTCCTGCCGCTCATGATCCTGTGGTTCGGGATCGGCGAGCCGTCCAAAATCGTCACCATCGCGCTGGGTGTCTTCTTTCCAACAACGATCGCCACTTATAGCGGCGTCGATTCCGTGCCGCGCAATCTGATCCGGATGGCGCAAAGCTTCGAGGTACCGTTCTTTGACATCGTGCGGAAGGTTGTGCTGCCCGGCGCGCTGCCATCGATCCTGGCCGGCTTCCGTATCTCAACCTCTTTTGCACTTCTGCTGGTGGTGTCGGCCGAAATGATCGGTGCGGACAAGGGCATCGGTGTCTTCGTCCTGCAGGCCGGCAACCTCATGCAGACCGATCTCTTGCTGGCGGGAGTGGCTGTGCTGTCCCTGTTTGGCCTCTCTATTTCGCGCGGCATCGGGCTTCTCGAGAAGACCGTCCTGCGCTGGCGCTGATTTCAGGCGATTGATAACGACATATGGAGATCTAGGAAATGCCCGGGCCCCTGAATGCGACCGATGGCTCCAATACTGGAGCGATGGCACGTGACGAAGCTATCCCGAGGTTTGACGTTGTCGTCGCGGGCGGCGGCGCGTCGGGATTGATTGCGGCCGTCTCCGCGGCGCGGCTTGGCATGCGCGTGCTAATGATCGATCGAGCGGGCTGCCTCGGCGGCACGGCAACGAATGCTTACGTCGCGCAATATGTTGGCTTCTTTAACCGCAACGTTCAGGCCGTGTGGGGCGTGCCCTACGAGTTCGTAAAGCGGATCATCGCGGCGGGCGGCAGCGACGGCTTCACAAAGTACACGATGGCGGAGGCAGCCGCGAATCCGCTCGTGATCCACAACCTTCCATTCAACCCGGAGATCGTCAAGATAGTTGCAGACGAGATTGTGCGCGAGGAAGGCGTGTCGGTTCTATTACACGCGCAGTTCGTGGATGTTTTGAAACAAGACGGCCAGGTGGTGGGCGTCGTTGTCGAAACCGTGTCGGGTCGGCAGGAAATCGCGGCTCGCGTGGTCGTAGACGCGACCGGAGACGCTCTCGCGGCGAAAGCCGCCGATGTTCCCATGCATCCCGACGATGGCGAACGCCAACCCATGACTCTGGTATTTCGCCTTTCGAATGTGGATGTCGCGACATTCCGCGCCATACCGCGCGAGACCAAACGTGCACTCGCGCTCAAGGGAATAGCTGCCGGCGAATTGTTCTGGGAAAGCATGTCGTTCGTCAGTACACCAGGGGGCACCGATGCGATCTGTTTGATGAGCCGCATCCAAGGCCTCGACGCACTCGACAGTTTCGACCGCAGCGAGGCCGAGCGCGTCGGCCGGCAGCAGATCAAGAGCATCGTGGCTTTTCTCACTCGACAAGTGCCTGGATTTGAACGCTCGATACTTGCCAGCATCGCGCCAAGCGTCGGCATCCGCGAAACGCGACGCATCGTTGGTCAATATACGCTGACCGGTGAGGACATCATCGCCCAGAAAGAATTCACCGATGCGATAGCGCTCGGCTGCGGACCGATGGACATTCATGAACCTAACGGCACCGGTATCGCGCTGTCGATGCCGCCCGCACCATTTGAGATTCCGATGCGATGCCTCGTTCCCGAAGCGGTCGAAGGCCTCATCGTCACTGGACGGGCGATCTCGGCGACCCGCGATGCCAATGGTGGCGCCCGCCATATGGCGACGGCAATGGCACTCGGCCAAGCGGCTGGCACAATGGCCGCGATCGCGGTGCGTGAGCAGGTCTCGACGCGGTCACTTCCAGTCGATGTCGTCCGGCACGAACTGAGGGCGGCCGGCGCAGCGCTGTCAACAATGGACTGTGCAGCACGCACCAACGCCGCATAGAGCAGATCGCTGACTATTTCAGGATTGAACAGAATGGCATTCTTCGTTTCGAGGCGGCCCGCCTTTGGTAGGATCGTCATAGCACTCGCAGCGATTTTGTCGCTGGCAACAATGCCCGTTCGTGCTGCCGACCGCCTCGTCATCGGGGTCGCGAAGCTGGCGTCGGCCGGACCTGTCTTCATTGCGATTGAGCGCGGCTATTTTCAAGAACAGGGCTTCGAGCCATCATTGAAGTATTTCGAGGCGGCGCAACCGATTGCTGTAGCTGCCGCGTCCGGTGATATTGACATCGGCGCCACTGCTCTCACGGCCGGGTTCTACAACATGGCTGCCAAAGGCGTGCTTAAGATCGTCGCTGCCCAGTCACACGAAGAACCCGGTTACCAGTCCAATGCGATTATCGCTTCGCTCAAGGGTTACGACAACGGTTTCAACTCGCTTGGCGCCTTGGCTGGAAAATCGATCGGTATCGCCGCCGTCGGGTCGACGGCGCATTACAGCCTCGGACTCTTTGCAGAAAAATATCAGATCGACTTGAAATCGGTCCGTATCGTTCCGCTGCAAACAATTCCGAACATGATCTCGGCGGTGCGTGGCGGGCAGGTAGACGGCACGATAATTCCCTCGACTGCGGCTATTCCGCTCATCAAGTCCGGAGAAGCAAAACTGATCGGCTACGTTGGCGATGAAACGCCCTGGCAGATCGGCGCGGTTTTCACTTCGACTAAGACGGCGACCGAGCGTCGTGATGTCGTCACGCGCTTCATCGCCGCCTATCGCAAGGGAACTAAAGATTTCTTCGAAGCGTTCGACGGCCCATCCGGAAAGACGATGAAGGGTGAGAAGTCCGACATCGTGCTTGCGATACTCTCGAAATATACCGGACAGCCGACGGAATCGTTGAAAGACATCATTCCGTACGTCGACCCCGATGCGCGCCTCGATATCAAGGACGTGATCAAGCAGATCAGGTGGTATCAATCGCAGGGGTTCATCCCGCCGGACGTGGATCCTCAAGTCGTGTTCGACACGTCGCAAATCGTCGAAGCACCGGCGCGGTGACAATCACAGCAGTCTTTCCTGGCGGCATAAGCGCCGGCGCCAGCGATACCATCTTCTACGCCGAGAACAACACACTGTAGTCGGACCGACAAATATGCGATTGGGGAGAAAGTTATGGTTGTGAGTTCTATCAGTGAACCGACGCGTCAGACGGTCGTCTTCGGATCGTATGACGTGGTCGTCGTCGGCGGCGGCCCGGCGGGCCTCGCAGCCGCCACAGCCGCGGCTCGAAATGGTGCCGACGTGCTCCTCATCGAGCGTTACGGCTTTTTGGGCGGCATGGGCACAGCGGGAGGCGTCACCAACTTTGCCGGGCTTTTTGGTTTGGTGCACGGCGAAACCCGACAAGTGGTCCACGGCGTTGCCGACGATCTCCTGGCTCGCGTTGACCGGCTCGGAGGATTGAACAAACCTCAGCAGGGGCTGCAAGGTCGCATCACCGTGCGATCGTATGACGTGTCAATTCTCAAATGCGCGGCTGACGATTTGCTTCTCTCCGCCGGCGTGAAGATACTCTTCCACGCGGTGGCGGTCGATGTCGTGATGGACGGCGGCACGATTGCCGCTCTTATCATGGAAACGAAATCGGGGCGTCGCGCCGTCCGCGCAAAGACATTCATCGACTGCTCCGGTGATGCTGATCTCGCCGCTCGCGCGGGTGTGCCCTTCGAGACGGGGGATGGGCATGGCAGTGGCCTTTTTCCATCCATGATGTTTCGGGTCGGCGGCGTGGACCCGGAACGCGCGCTTGCGGCGATTGGCGAGTTCAGGGCGATCGATAAGCTCATGAACGACGCCGCCGGCAAGGGCTATAGCTTTCCGAGGGAGGGCGCGATCGTGCGCCCTCAAAAGAATCCGACCGAATGGCGCGCCAACGTGACCCAGATCCGAAACAAGAATGGGAACGCCATGGACGCAACGGATGCACTTCAACTGAGCGATGGAGAAGTTGATGGGCGACGTCAAGTTCAAGAATATTTTCGTTTCCTGAAGAACGAAGTACCGGGATTCGAGAACGCGCACATCGTGGAGATCGCCCCGCAGGTGGGTATCCGCGAGACCAGGCGCATTGAGGGCTCATACAGCCTGTCCGGCAAAGACATTGTCGGATGCGCCGATTTCCAGGATGCGATCGGTGTCAATGCGTGGCCGATGGAACTTCACGAAGCTGGCAAGATCAAGTGGGGCTTCTTTCCTGACGGAAGCCGCGGATTCTGTCAGCTACCTTTCCGCATGCTCGTCCCAAAGGGCGTCTCCAACCTCCTTGTGGCCGGTCGCTGCGCGTCCATGGATCACGAGGGACAATCTGCGGCACGCGCAAGCGGTGCCTGCTTCGCCATGGGCGAGGCTGCCGGCACGGCGGCAGCCATGGCTGCCGATCGGCTGAACTCCGCCGTCGGACAGGTTGATATCGCCGCGCTTCAGCTGAAACTGAAGGAACAAGGCGCTTATCTCGGGATCGATAAGTAGACCTTCGTCCTGACGTTCACTCCTGAGAGTTGCCAAGTAGCAAGCACTGCAGTCCGTTTATCACGAGATCATCGTCACCTATCTACCTCCCCCTCTTCGCCGGTCACACCGATCGGCGCGCATGACTACCAAGCTCTGCTCGCCGGCGGCGATTCCCATTGCGACTGACCATTTCGGCTGTAGGTCAATCACGTCAGTTCTGTCGACTGCGCCTGAATTCCGGTCTTCACCCAAAAGCCGATATGATCAATCGTTGATCGTGGGACCAAACCGCCCACCAGAAATCCCACAGAAACCCCGTGAACAAACGCGCACGAACGTACTCAAGGATGCAAATTCTTCGTTGAAAATGCTCAGATATTCCGGATATTCACTGCGCTCATAACGGTCTGGTTGCAGGTTCGAGTCCTGCCGGGCCCACCAC
>Ga0214542_1000775_pt1 | contig 61112 bp, 21 predicted proteins | sample CNSS1metaG_FD_160096 | JGI IMG/M metagenome (GOLD analysis project Ga0214542, IMG submission 160096) | Root nodule microbial communities from cowpea collected in UCLA plant growth center, Los Angeles, California, USA - CNSS1 | ecosystem: Host-associated > Plants > Roots > Nodule | place: USA...
GAAAATTTGATCTCAATTTAGTCTTTTTCGTTAGTGGTACAATAACAACGTTAAATGAGGTGTCATGTGTCAGTTCTTGGATTTTTATTTATTTTTGAAATTTTTTTCTTATTTATTTATTTTTTTGAATTTTTTTTTAAAAATAAAAAATTTGTCATGTGTCAAGCTGTTGCTGTGTCACATGGCAGTGAAAGAGTGATATAGTAATGATAATGTCTGTGTCAGTATTATCTCAAATGTTATTTCCTTATTTTTAATTTAGTCTCTGTATTCTAATTTTTGTTTCAATTTAGTTCTTATTTATGTAAAAATAGTGCAATTTCCTTTCTCTCCAAATTGAAATAAAAATTAATTTTTATATAAATGTTATACAAATATTTATATTAAATTTGATATTTTTATTTAAATGGATATTTTATTATATATTTTTAACATAACTAAATTTATTTAAATTTGTGTTTCATATTCAATTTTACTAAAAATTGTTTTCAAATTTTAAATTTATATGTTTTTATTGTTAAATGAACTAGTTAAAATTATTTTTAAAATTTTTATAATTGTTATTTGTACACCAATTCAAACATTTATGAACAAATTATTGAACTTTACACGTTTTAAAAATATACAATTATTTAAAATATAAATTCAAATAAAAATACAATATTAAAGTACGATGTAATAAAATATTAATATAATTTATGAATTTTTTTCTATTAACATAATTTCTTATTGACAACTTTAAAATAATTTTAAATAAAGTTCAATGTAAAATATTAATTAAATAAACTTAATTTTGTTAAAAATATTTACTTGAAATATCAATTTTGATAGAAATATTTGTGTATATTTATATAAAAATTGAATTTGATTTCAATTTGGAGAAATACAAAGTTGCTCAATTATTACAAAAATAGGGACTAAATTGAGACAAAAATCAAAATAAATGGATCAAATTGAGAAAGTGGAAATGACACCTGACATAGAAGTGACACGTGTAACTGTCACTACCACGTGACACAGCTTGACATGTAACAATTTTTTTATTTTTTTTAAAAATTCAAAAAAAAAATCAAAAAATTAAAATTAAAAAAAGTCAAAAAATTCAGCAACTGACACGTGGCACCCCTTTAACAGTGTTACTGTACCACTAACGGAAGGGACCAACTTGAGACAACAAGAAATAGAGGGACTAAATTGAGATTTTGCTACGAAAATGGAGACAAAAAATATAACTAAATCTATATATATATATATATATATATATATATATATATATATATATATATATATATATATATATATATATATATATATAATGAGTTTTTTTTGCATATTATTGTTTTCAGTAAGCTTAAAGCCAATGATAGGGTATATTTGGAAAAATATACATCATCAGTGGTTCTTATTGTTTATCCGATGAATAAACTTTCAAAGGTATTTTTAGGAAAAGACATAAAAAAATAGAATAAACTTTTTTAACAGGTTAAAATTAATTTGTATATGATTTAATCTATAAAAATATTTTGGCATTAATTTTTTCACAAAGTAATGTTTATGTTATGTAAAAGTTATTTTTGACATCCTGCAAATTTTTTATTATTTTCCGTTCTCCTCCATTAAGTGTCTCACACTTGAGCACACCGCCCTAAGTTGCTGAAGTTTCGATGCTTTTAAGAAGGCAATTGGCGAATACAATTCTTTGTTCCTGTCAATGATGTTTGATTCCTTGCTTAAGTCTGATTTTAGTTTATTGCCTACGATGGCGAATAATTAGTAATTTGACTTTGATTCATATAAAAAAAATTCGAGAATTTTTTATCTTTATAATTTATAACTTTAATTGCTGAACTTTGATTTCAACTTATTAACAATTTTACCAATGATAAATAAAAATAATAGCCAATTTTTAAATTTGCAAGCAACTTTTTATGATTTTTTTTATTATTTAATATGAAATAGTTTGCTAGCTATATAAATACACTAAATAGAGTTTGCAAATTGTTTATGTGTGGAACCAATTTGTCTCGCAAGTGGTATTGTTATCTTGTTGCTTGTCGAGATGCACTCTGTCTTCAAGATTGGGATGTCCTCACCAAGTCTGATATAATGAACCATAAGGGAGTGAGTACCTACAAGTATTCCAACACTTAAGTTAGTAATAAAAAATATATGATCACTTTAGTAATGATAGTAAGATTAGGATACCTTTTACCTCAATGAGTTAGCTTTATATACATGGTGGTAAGAAAATGGGAGGTGAAAAGAGAGGTTGTAAGAAAAGAACAGAGTTCATACGAGTGTGAGCAAAGAAAGAGGAGAGAAAGAAAATAGATAGATCATCTTCAAATGTTTAAAGTATATCTTCCATAACTAAGGTAAGAGAAGGAGATACCTTATTTTATTTTACTATTTATTTATAATTATTTTTATAAATTTATACTAAGTAAATATCCTAACTTTATTCTAATTTTTATTTATTTTAGTTATGTAGATGTTCTATTCATTTAATTTAATATCTTCAATTATACATTGATTATATTTATTTAATTTTGTATTTATCTTCAGTTATGCACTAGTTTTATATTTACCTCCTGATATGTTTATTTAATATATATTTATATTTCGTTAATTTTGATATGCACGGATATATTTGTACCTAATTTACGTATAAACAAATTTAATTCTTGTCGGGTCCAACATAAAATATTTTGTAAAATTCTTTTATTTTAATTTTTAAGAAAAACCATTTTTAAATAAATGGGGAATTAATTTAAATACTAAAATTTATCTATGTTAATAACTTAATTGTAATCATGTGAGTATTATGATTATCCGATATATGAATTATAATTAATAAATTATCTATCGTTGACCGAGTTAAGATTTATAATATATCTATAATAATATTTTAATAATTCTCCCTCTCTATATATAATTTTAATTGAAAATGTTTTGTTATGAAACTTGTTTCAATAATATGATATGGTATGGTATTTAGCTAATTGGATAAGTTAGAGAAATTAGTAAATTATATATTACTTATTTTCCACAATTTAGTATAAAATATACAATCATGATTTTAATATTCTATTGTTAATATTATTATTTGTATGATAATATTATTTTGAGAAAAAATAGTATATTTAAGTTTTATAACATTTTAATTGAATAAGTTTTGATTATTATAAAATGAATTAAATGTGATTATTGTAATTATAGTAACTTTTCGAAAATAGAGTTGAAAATATTACTTGAATTCAAGAAATAAAATTGGATTAAGTATGTTTTTAGTCCCTGAACTTTGATTCAAAATTAAAATTTGTCTCTGACTGAAACTTTGATAATTTTTGGTCCCTAAACTTTAAAAATGAATGAATATAGTCCTTTTAACCCAATTTTGTTAAATTCTTGTTTAGGTTTCGAACGTATTTCTCGGTAAATATTGAGCCGAGAATGTGTCAAACGGCATAAACAACTCCAATATTAACATGAAACGAATTTAACATCTTGAAAAAAGTCAACATAATTGGGTTAAAAGGACTATATTCATTTATTTTTAAAGTTCAGGAACCAAAATTTATCAAAGTTTCGACAAAAAATTTATCAAAGTTTCGACCATGGACGAATTTCAAATTTTGACCAAAGTTCAGGGACTAAAAACATACTTAACCCAATAAAATTAGAAGTAATATGTAACTTTTAAAAGTAGAGTTATAATTGTTACATGTATCCCGAAAGTAGAGTTGGAAATGACACATATTTTGTGTTAAGAATCCAAGTGTGAGTCTAAGTTTCACATTGGCTAGAAATAAGAAATGGAGCACTATATAAGTATAAATAAATCCATTGCTTTAAGGTTTTGGATTGAGAGTGGTGCCAATGCCTTATGTGGTTAGGGTCTCATTGGTAACAAGTGGTATCAGAACCCATGGTTAAAAAAATTGGCTTAAATGAGTGCAGTATGGTCCTTGTATCGAAAGTCTTCTTGGCAAGGATTTCAGGTAAGCGTATCCCGTTAAGAAAAACGACGGTACAAAAAAGGGCAAAAAAAAGAATACTTGTGGTTGGGAACGCTTCCGCTGGAAGGGGAGTATACCAATGTGGTTGAAGGGACTCACCTCTGAGGGGAAGATTGTTAACAATCCAAGTGTGAGTCTAAGTCCCACATTGGCTAGAAATGAGAAATGGAGCGCTATATAAGGATAAGGACCCATAAACTCATTGCCTTAAGGTTTTGGGTTGAAAGTGGTGTCAATGCGTTATGTGGTTAGGGTCTCATTGGTAACAAGTTTTTGGATATAGAGTCATAAGTATACTTGTCTCCCAGAAGTATATTTCAAGAAATCCTTTAGTGTTGAGTTGGTTGTGGTATTTATTTGACATCGGTATAGGTATGCAATGTGATATACGTTTGATTCTTGAATCAATGAAGTGTGAAATGATATAATTTCCTATGAATACATATTTCGATCTATTGTAGCGGGAGGTGTGCCTTAGGGATTTAAATGAGTAAATTACTTTCTCATTTATCCTAACTAGCCACTACAAAATATAATAAAAAAAACTCGATCAGTTGTAACTGGAGGTATGACCTTAGAGTAAATTACTTGCTCATTTATCTTGACTAGCCACTACAAAGTATAATAAAGAAAATTTGATTTATCATAGTTAGAGGTATAACCTTGGGGATTTAAATGAGTTGATTATTTACTCATTTATCTTGACTAACCACTGCAAAGTTCAATTAATCTTTATAGATTTTTGAGAAAGAAGGAATGGTACAATTACCATAAATGGATAGTTATTGAGGTTACCTATACAATTAGGTGGATGTGGTTTAGTGTACATGAATTCTGTGAAAAAATTACATAAGGTTAATTATGAATGGTTTACGATATAGAATTTGTATGTAAGATTATTTTAGTATGATTTATGTTAATATTATGTAAATAACTTTTATTTGTTTTCTTACAATGTATTATAATTTCACTACCTTACCCTTATGTTTTTGTGGATATAGTTTCGACCTACGACGATGGTATATTTATGTAATATACGTGAGTAGAGGGTTTTGCAGGTAGTATTGATGATCGATAACGAGATTGTGGGTTGGTGAATAGGAATGGACGCATGTATATATGTATACCTAGTGTCAACAGTGCCTTATTGATATTAAATATTTTTTTAAAAAAATCAACTTATAATTTTGGAGGACTATGAATACTTCATATATAGATTTACATTTGTGTGTTGTTGATTATTAATTATGTAATGATTTAATTGGTATAATTATGTGCTAATTTAGATTGTTTCATATCAGGCCCTTTATACAATACACTTCTATAAAGTCTTGGCCAAGGTATATTAGGCTCAAGTCCAACATCCCATATTCACTAAGTTACCTTGGCTGAGATTTATCAGGTGCAGGCCCTACATCCTAGATTCACTAAGTTACCTTAGCCGAGATGCATTAGACTTGGGCCCTACACAATACACTAGTCCCCAGGCTCACAGTAAACAAAGTGTAACAAGAGTCTTATGTCCTTGTGATGATAATTGAAAATAGGATTAATGTTATTTACCAATATACCATCAACCTTAGATCAAATGGCCCCTACCCATCTTGTGAACATGATGTATAGTAGTCAAATAAGCCAAGATACACTCGATTTCACACATTGGTAGTGATGTGTAGGCCAAGATATATTGGGTCATGTGTCACTTTGTTGAGGTTGACAAGGTGCTGGTAATCTTGAAGCCAACATGATCCTTACTTACACATAGTTATTAGGATTTTGGTTGGGATGAGCCCAATACCCCTGGTGTTGATATTACCTTGGTCGAGATCATCACAATCCTATGTGTTACCAATGTGGAGTATTGGTTGAGATGATCTAGGTAGTGGTGACTAAGATGATCTCGTTCCTACATAGTACACTAGTCCCCCAAGGCTCGAAGTAAATGAAGTGTGGCAGGGGTCTTATATGGAATAGGTTAGGCCGAGATGTTCCTACTTTTAACTGGTAACAAAGGATGAATGTATGGTATCAAACCATTTGGCCAGATGTGATGGGCCATATATCTCATATCCAAATATGAAAACCTAATGCGTTAACCTCCTAATCCGAGACGTATTTGGTTGGAAATTGTTGAAAAGTTATTAGGACATGAGTATGTGTGACATTTGGTGGTGCATAGGAAGTGAAGAGTTGTAATGTGTCTAGATGGCATTAAATCGCTTAGGTTGAGATATCATGGGTTGTATATTCCAAAATGGACACAATGTGCTAGCCTTGTAGATTAAGATGTACCTGCTTTGAACTCTTTGCCTTTTGGGATTTCATTTTTTGTTATAAATAGAGGGGTGAGGACCGAAGGGTTCCTCACCATTTGTCCGAGATTTTCGACGGCCATTCCGAGATGAAGCTTATTAGCGTGAATAATCAAGTATGTCATCCTCTTCTTCCTCTTGTAATTCTGCCAATAGGTATAATGGTTTTGATAGTAATGGGACTGTCGAGTTGAGTTCACTTACCTCACAAAGTGATGATAGTTGTCATACTAAGAGTGATGAAAAGGTATCAGTATTATCTTGCACTATTATGATCAAAATGTATAATTAGACCATTTCAAACTTGTAAGACCTATGAAAAACTTTGAGTGATTTAAGTTGTTATTTGTCTAATTTAATTAATTATGGTTTGTGGAGAAGAAGTGTTTTAATATTTGTAATGTGTTTTATATCATGTGTGGCATGTGGCCTAGTGGCGGTAGTGGTGTGAGATTTGTGCAGGATTAGGGTTCGAACCTAAATGGTTGAGATTTGGTACTGTTGGTTTTAAAATCTTTTTTTTTTGTTTTATCTTTTCTCTCTCCATTAAGTTGTGGGGCCCACGAAGTTGGTATTTGGATTTTCAATCTCCTTAGTACGGGATTCACAATTGTTTTCGAAAAATCATATAGTTGGGTTTTATTGTGTATGATATATAGTTAATAGATAAAAATAGATGGGATTTTTTTAGAATCTTAACTGAAAGATTTAGTATAGGATTAGATAAGGCCAAACCCTATAAGGTTTTAGTGAGAAGAATAAGGACGAGAGAGAGAACAGAGAACAAGGGTGCAAGCTGAAGGGTTTCCAACGGTTGTGGTAGAGAAGAGAAACGTTTCAGAGAGACCCATTAGGTAGGGGAAGTTAACTTTCCTTTCTATTTTGTTTGAAGCTTGACCTTATCTCTCTTTATGTGTTGGTTAAACATGGTAGCGTTTGCAGGGATTTCTTTATCTCTTTTTATGTGATTTCTTTGTTCACGTTCATGGTACTATAGTCTACATGAGATTGATGGTTGTGGTTTGTGTGGGTGATGTAAACGTGTGGTAATGGTCACGTACTATTGGTTTCTTTACAGAAATCCTTATGGGTTTGTCAAGAATTGTTATGCATGATTGCTTGAATGACGAGAGTCTCCTTCGAATTGGACTTCCTTCTTGAAGTCTTCAGGTTGTAGTAATGTTTTATAATTTGGTAGGAGCTCACAATGCACATTAGTTTGTTTATTCGTTGGAGTTCTTAAACATGCATAAATGCAGGGGGTTTTTGTGTGGCAGTTTTGTTTACGCGTTTTTAACTTTGCATTAGTTTCACAGTTTTAGTTACTCATGTACATGCATGTTTTTCACGCACACGGATATGTAGATGCATGTAATTGGGATTTATCATGAAGGGTTTCACAATTATGGGGTTACGGGTGTAAATGGATATTGCATGTTTTCATTGAATAACCATTGCATTTCTTCCATCTTCTTCTAAAATCCTTTTATTTAACATTGAGATTTGTTCCTGGAGGAGTAGCATTGCATGGTAAAGAAAAAAAAAGCCATAGCTTTTCTGAAGGACCCTAGGACTTCTCTTTTCTTTATTTTATTCATGTGCAGATTCTTTCTTCATTTTCGTGCCACATGAAAATTCAAGTTTTCATCTTAAAGCTTTTGGTTTGCATTAGTACTTTCTCTCACATGTTTTGTTTCCTTTTCCTTAATCACGTGAACGTATGGCAGTAAGGGATTTTAGTTGGTTTCTTTCTTTAATTGATCTTTTGAAAATCATAGTATACACCTAAGCCTTTAACGTTGCAGTACAAAACATTTTGAAAATCATAGTATGCACATTTTGCATTTGCGGTGCAATATTTTTCCTTTTAGGTTCACTTTTTAATGCATGCAGACCACATGCTTCTGTCTCTTGCCAATTATAAGAGAGTATATTTAAAGCTTGAAGACATTGATGAGTTGGGGTAGTGCGTGACCATGTGGGTTACATTAGTGTTCCATAAACATAATTCTTCCTTTCTTTGGCGTTGTTCCATTAACCATATTAACTTTTCCATTCTTTATAAGTTTGTTGCAGCGTTGCTAGTTTGTATCACATGCATTGGGTTACAATTTTCGCATGGGGCCTACACCCCTATTTACTTCTCTCTCTTTACTTGGATTTTAGTGCAGACCACACTAAGTGTATAGTTCAACTTTACATTCTCTTTCTTCTTATTTTGGTTTTGTAAACAATATGTTTTCGGTGCAATATCCATGTTTCTGCTTGCATGACTCTATCTTTTTATTTTGATATTGACTTTCGTGTTATACCATGAATCACACATGATTTTAATTTTCTCTTTCCTTCAATACTATGCATTAGGTTTTCCTTATTTATGGTTGGTGCAGATCACACTAAAGGGCACATCCCAGGATAGCTTACCTTGTATATAATCTTTTGTTTTGATAGGTCACGTGCTTCTGTTTCCTTTCTTTTTAACCACGTACATGCATAATTAATGTTTTTCTTCTTTTTCGCGTGCAACCTAACGTGTTATAGTTGTAATAAGTGATGGGGTGGAGGGGCCGAGAGTATATTGGTTCCAGGAGTATCATATTGTAAGTTCTAGTATGCTATATTAGAGTTGATGTGAGGGGCATATCATGTGTGTAGTTTTATTAAGTTGAGATAGGACCCGCGGTATGCATGTAGGTAGGTTGGGAGAGAGAGATTAAGTGAGGATGTTGGAAGCGTGAAGGGTGCATAGCTTTGATTCACGGTGAGGAAGTGACGTCAATAAATGGGTTACGTGATTGGTGGTCATTCTTGGTTTTCATGGGTTGCATGGTTATGGAGTTTAAGTGGTGGTATGAGGATAATTACTTGCATGTGATGTTATGCCTGTGTTTGAATGAATGTCATTCGTTGAGTTCGTTGCTTGAATGTATTGTTTGGTAAATTGATGGGTTTTGAGGGAAATTCATTTTCCATGCATGATGAGATGGTGTGTGTTTTGTTAGCAATCTGTAACTCTAGTCCGATGCATGTTGAGAGTGTTTTGCCTTTCTTGAAGACTCTTGGTGGAATTAAGTGTTGTGTGAGGTTTTCCATACCTAGAGACCCAATGAAGACTCTTTCGCCTGTGTGAAGTAGTGGAAATGGGTCTTCTTCGCCTGCGTGAAGCAGTGGTAGAGGATTTGTTCGAGTGTTGTACTCTCTCACCTGTGTGAAGCAGTAGGGAGGGGAAAAATATTTTACCTTATTTCAGCTCGTTGCGAGTATAGTGCCCGATGTGCGATGCACCGAAGTTTTTACTCATAATTCCTTGAGGAATAAGGGAGACAGTCTGGCTGCGATAATGGGACACGTCGAACCATCTATTTCTAAGAAACTAGATGTTGTTGTGGGGTAAAAAGCCGCGGAAAACCAAAGCTTGATTATGATCACTATGTTTAAGAATTTTAGATGAATGTGATAGTTTGTTTGGTTTGGTATGGTTGTTTAAAATTTGGGGGTTGCGTGTTCAAACCAAAGATTGATTGTGATCATAATGCTTAAGTGTTACTTGAATGCGATGTTGAGTATTATTTGTTATGCTTTATTTACGAATTTCTTTATTATATATCATTGTTTCTTGTTAGCTTACCCCTATTTGTTTGTGTAGTGTGTGCGATGAAGTGTTATACGGGAGCAAGTGGTAATGCAGATGTATCTAGCACAAAGTAGATCGCGGAGAGGATGGAATGAACTCGGGGGTTTATTATTTATTTAGTTGATTTCAATCAAATGTTGAAGACTACGAAAGTTTCTTTTGTTTTCTAGTTATTAATTGGAACTTTGGTTTTTATTTTATTACTTTTATCAATGGAACTTTTGAACTACTTATTTACATTTAAATTAGGTTAAAATACCTTTTTGGTCTCAATTTTCGTCAATTTTTTTCAAATAAGTCCTAATTTTGGTTTTATGTTCAAATACCTCCTAATTTTCGTCAATTTTGTTCAATTGGGTCCTTTTTAGTTAACACTGTTTAAATCATTAACGACCATGAACATTGACTGCCACGTGTCACTTTGTGGATTTTTTGATTTTTTTTGATTTTTTTGATTTTTTTTAAATGTACACGTGTCAACCTAATAGCGTGTCATGTGTCACTTCGTGGTTTTTTATTTATTTATTTTTATTTTATTTTATTTAAAATTTAAATGTTCATTTGTCAACCTAGTAGCGTGCCATGTGTCAAAGTCAATGTTCTATATTCAATTTGGTCCTTATATTTGTTATTTTTGTTCAATTTAGTCCCAATTTTTGTTAACATTAACCAATTTGGTCCCTATCAAAGATGTGATCAAATTTAATTTTTTTATCAAAATTATAATGATGTGAATTTTAGTATATTATATAAAAATATTTAATAAAAAATGTGAATTTTAATATAAAAATTAAATTTGATTTCAATTTGGAAGGGACCAAATTGGTTAATGTTAACAAAAATTGAGACTAAATTGAATAAAAATAACAAATATAGAGACCAAATTTAATATAGAACATTAACTTTGACACGTGACACACTACCGGGTTGACACGTGGACATTTAAAAGAAATTTAAAAATAAATTAAAAAAAATGAAAAACAAAATAAAAAATGAAAGAAAATCACGAAATGACAGGTGGCACGCTAATAGGTTACGTGTACATCTAAAAAAATTAAAAAAAATTTAAAAAATTTAAAAAATAAAAAATAAAAGTAAAAATAAATCAAAAAAATCACGAAATGACACGTGGTAGTCACTGTTCATGGTCGTTAATGATTTAAACGGTATTAGCAAAAAAGGACCCAATTGAACAAAATTGACGAAAATTGGGACCAATTTGAACACAAAACCAAAATTAGGACTTATTTGAAAAAAATTGACGAAAATTGGGACCAAAAAGATATTTTAACCTTTAAATTATATTTTTTGCATAAGTACGTATTTTATCAAATAATCGTTTTACTTTTAAAAGAAACACAAATTGTAAATTCTTGTGACATCCTAAATTGGGGGTGTTACAAAAATTAACTTTAAAATGAAATTTATAAAATATAAACTTGATAACCTAGGCATGATCATCTCAATAAGCGTAATTGTTCTCGTCCAAGTATTTGAAGTTGTAAGAACTTTTAGGAGGGATCATCTCAGCAAATAAAGCTTCCTAACCCAAACTTAGATAAAAATTAAAGTTTTGAGAGGGATTATCTCGACAGATAAAGCTTCTTGACCCGAGCTCGAATAAAAATTGAAGTTATGAGAGGGATCATCTCGACAGATGAAGCCTAAGCCAAACATAGATAAAAATTGAAGTTATGGGAAGGATCATCTCAATCGATGAAGCTTCATGATAAAAATTGAAGTTATGGGGGGGATCATCTTGGCAGATGAAGCTTCCTAACTCAAACTTAGATAAAAATTTAAGTTATTGGAGGAATCATCTTGGCAGATGAAGCTTCTTGACCCAAATTGAAGTTATGGGAGAGATCATCCCAACAAATGAAGCTTTCACACCCATACTTGGATAAAAATTCAAGTTATGGGAGGGATTATCTCGGTAGATGAAGCTTCCTAACCAAAATATAAGTTATGGGAGGGATCATCTTGGCAGATGAAGCTTCTTGACTCATACCTAGATAAAATTGGAGTTATGGGAGAGATCTTCTCGACAAATGAAGCTTCCTGACCCAAATTGAAGTTATGGGAGGGATCATCCTGGTAGATGAAGTTTCTTGACCTATACTTGAATAAAAACTGGAGTTATGGGAGGTATCATCTCGGACATACATTTAGTGAACACAAATGCAATGATATTTAGAAATATGGATAAAATTGACTTTTATTGAAATGATGTCTCATTAACAACACTGCTTAGTAGTACATGCATTAGGAGGTGTAGGTTGGTTTCTTTGGGCTGAGATGAGATTGACACTCAAACCTCCTAATTAAAGATTTTTTCCTTTAATGTAATTATAGATTAATAAAGAGAGTAGGGAAAGAGAAGATTGACACAAAGTATTTATACTGGTTCGGATCAAAAAGACCATACGTCCAGTTGTTAATCTCTTAAATAGAAAGATTAACTTAATATCATTAAAATAAACCACAAAACAATCATATATAAGAGGGTTAAAAGGTTTAGAATACATCTCTCTTGAAGACAAAAAAGATGAAAAATACTTTCTTTAAGTCACACAAAGAATGAACAAATTTCCTAGCAACAATAACAACACTCAATCTCCCAATAACCTATTTGGTGAAAGTTATCTCTCTACCCACACTAGATTTTTCAAAGCCCTTTTTCAAAACACTCAGACAGTTTCTTTGCAAGCACAACACTAAAATTCTAATACTAAAAAAGGTTGTTTTCAAAAATGGGTTTAATGCTTTATAAATAGAATTTTGAAAAGTAGGTTAAGAATCTGAAAAGACAAGTTACAACTACTAGAGATAATTGATTATCACTAATGATAATCGATTATGCCAGAGCAATTTCTAAAAACATTGTTTCATGTTGATAATCGATTATCCTTTGGAAGAATCGATTATTCCAAAGTTAATTTTGAAAACTAAAAAAGTACTTATGATATTCAATTATCATAAGTGATAATTGATTATCATAAAGCATTTTATGAAGAACAAAAATCCTTCCCAGAGTGGTCAAGTATAAGCTGCTATTTTGTGATTTTCTAAGCTAACTTCTACATACAAATTATTCATAAACAAGAACTTTACAAGAGGCTTTAAAAAAATTCATACCATAATGTTTCAATTTATTTCTTGAAGTTCCTTGCAGTTGTCATCATCAGAATCTTGCAACACAACTCTTCTTGTTTTGCCAACAAAATGGTGATTGTTCGTTCCTTCTTGCCAATGCCAACAATTAAAAAGTGGGAAGTTCACCAAATGGATGTCCATAATGTATTTCTCCATGGTGATTTGGTTGAGGGGGGTATACATGAAAGTTCCTCTAAGTTTTCAAAACTCTGACCCAAATTTGGTTTGTAGGTTGAAAAAGTCATTGTACGACCTAAAACAAGTTCCTCATTGTTGGTTTGCTAAGTTGACTGTATTGAAACACTATGGCTTTGTTCAATCATATTCAGATTACTCGTTGTTTATATTACACAGGGGGAAATAGATCTTTATATGCTTGCCTATATGGATGACTTAATTATTGCAAGAAATAATATTACAAACAGTAAATTTTTTAAAGCTTACTTAAGTTCTTGTTTTCATATGAAGGATCTAGGAGTCTTAAAATATGTTTTAGGGTTGGAGGTAGCTCGTAATCCCGAAGGGCTTTATCTTTGTCAGAGAAAGTATTCATTGAAATCATTGAAAACATAGGTTTGTTAGGTGATAAGCCTGTGGATTTTCCAATGGAACAACACCATAAGCTAGCATTGCCTTCTAGTACACCTCCTGAAGATCCAGAACCCTATCGAAGGTTGATTGGATGATTAATCCATTTGTCTGTGACTAGACCTGATTTTGCTTACTCTATCCATATTTCATCTCAATTTATGCAAAAATCCTCGTAAAGAGCCTTGAGAGGCAGACTTAAGGGTTGTTAAATATTTGAAGAAACATTCGGGAAAATGTAGTTTACTACAGTCTGATAGTAATCTAGAACTACAAGGATGGTGTGATTCAGATTGAGCGGGTTGTCCACTTACAAGACATTCTTTGATTGATTAGGTGGTGCTTCTTGGTTCGTCTCCAATATCTTGGAAAACTAAGAAACAATCATTTATTTCACGCTCTTCTACATAGGCAGATTATCGCTCTATGACGATAATCACATGTGAGTTAAAATGGCTCAAACATGTACTTAGTGAGTTGGGAGTTAATGATTTAAAAGGGATGTGATTGTATTGTGATAGTCAATCAACATTACATATTGCTCAGAATCCAATTTTTCATGAAAGAACAAAACATATTGAAGTAGATTGTCATTTTGTTCGTAATGAAATAACAGTTGGAACCATTTGTTACTCATATGTTCGTACCAAGGTACAACTAGGAGACATTTTTACAAAGACCTTGGTTATTTATGATTAATTTATTGAGATATTATCATAGTTATTTATGATTAATTAATTAGGAGATATTTTCTTAGCCTATTTATCGACATAATTATAGACATTATTTTATGGACATAATTACAAACAATATTTGATTGGATATTGTAACATCCCTAAGGAATATTATTGATAATACATAAATAAAAGCAGAATTACAATAAAGTCCGCATTTAATATAAACCATTTCCCAAAACATGGGAAATTTAAAACGTTAATAGATATAAAGTCGTAAAACCAAGAATCCAAAATTTCATGAAATGGAATTAAAAGCAATGGCTCTCGCCAAGTTTACATGAGGTTCTCAACACAAAATCATCAACATATACTATATGTATATACAAAATATCCCCTGCTAGCTCTCGCTCCGAGTCTATGTATCTTCTGGCCCACCTGTCACATCATCTGCTCCCGGATAACAAGATATCCGATCATCGCCACACACACAGAGATAGGGTGAGCTATGCACAATAAAATATAAACATATGTATGTGAAATAAACATGCTTTCCAACCCAAAATAACATAATTAAGTTCATAATTTCCAAATCACCCAAACCATGACCTTATAGTCCTTCATGAGTCATATGCATGAACTAGGTCTTGGGACTTCCCTGTGCTCCCACGAAACTAACTCATTCGTGGTGCAACCCTATGAGCCTATCTCGCTCATAGTCCTGCCCTACAGACTCCTCGCCTGTAGTATAAACATCCAAGTCTCATACTTGGACCCTGGCACGCACGCAATCACCATACTATGGACTCCTCGCCCAACAGTAGCCGATGGGAACATCACAGTTCCTTGCCCATCGTGCGCCTGACACATGCAATCACCATACTAAGGACTCCTCGCCCAATAGTAGCCGATGAAAACTCAATCAGTTCCTTGCCCATCATGTGTCCAAGCACCGAGCACATACCAGACCCCTAATGAACTTAGTCCATCAAGCCCAAACATCACACCACATGCATATACAATCGATTCTTATGATAACCAACCAAAACACACTCACAAGCACATAGAAACACAATAGTTCACATAAACTCGCTTAGGCTAGGGACCCATCGCCCAAGCTAAGCCCTCTACTTCGCTTAGGCTAGTTCGTGTCGCTTGGGCGAGCTTAAAACAGCCACAATTACACGTTATCTCGCTTAGGCGAGATCCCCTCGCCTGGGTGAGCCACACATTCGCACAAAATCACATCCAAACCTCGCCTAGACGAGTATTCCACCACACACAAAAGAAAACACTTCGCGAACTCGCTTAAGCGAGCCACTCTCGCCTAGGCGAGAGTGTCAGTCGCTCAAAATTCCAAACTTCTCGCCTGGGTGAGATATCACGCTCAAACTTTCAAGTTCTCCTCGCACTCTCGCCTGAGCGAGAGACCATGTCGCTCAAAACCTCTCCTGGGTCGCCTAGGCGAGACCCACGAATCAGAGCTCAACGTGAGACTCTACAATTCTCGCTTAGGCGAGGTGGACCCGCTTGGGCGAGACTGGCAGGGTTTCGAGTCTGATCACGCATCCACTTTGCCAAAACCATACCAAAATACTAACTAAACGCTACCAACACAATGTAATGGAAAACAAACATCAGAAACAAGCATTATCTCCAATTAAGCTACCAAAACACAATACTTAGGCTTCCACAACCATTCCATACCTAAAACCCTCATTCCCAAAACATATAATGCATTACAGGATTATGCGCACAACATCAATCAATTAAGCTTTCTACCACCACACATAATGTACGAATTTCATGCCAACATCAATCTATTGAAAACAGAATTGACCCAAAAACCATAGCACATGTCAATCAATTTAAGGACACAAGGACAACTCCCCTAACCTGTGAATTTTTGCTTCCAAAGGTTGCCTAATCCCTGACTTTGTGATTGCTAGAACCCTCCCTTTTTGCTCTCTCAACCACCATCGCTTTGCTCTCAATCTCGTTTAGCTTTCGCACTCAAAACTCGTAATCCTTTCTCACTCCAATTTTCAGACTTCCAAAACCCTTCTAATGGCCTAATTCTCCCTTTTTATATGACTCCCAATTGTGGTAAAAAAAAAGAATAAAACGAAAATTGTCTTTTTAATGGCTATTATTACCTTTCATAAGCGCGCGCTATTATGGACTGTTTTTCCAACTCCTTTGGCTGCCCACTACCTCTAGGGCTTTCCCACCCTTTCACATTCAGACCACAAGCATTATAGCAAAAATAAAGAGATTAATTTGCTCTCATCAAGGTTTCAACCCATGACCTTCCACCAACAATGCCAAAGCACAACCATTGTGCCAATTCACATTTGGTGATATACACAATCAACATATGTTTATATTTCAAATTCCACACTCTTACATATTATTAAAATAAATCATAAAATAGTAACACAAAATTGGCATATATAGGACTCGAACCCAAGTCCTCTCACACAATAAAAGTACTCTGGACCACTTGAGCTAGTACTTTACCACGTCACATTAAACAACAATTAATGCCATAAACGCGCCTTCTACCCACATTTATTAATTATTTAATTATTTAATTAATTATTTTTTCCCAGATCTTACAAATATTATTTCATGGACATAATTATGAATAATATTTGATTAACATAATTATGGACATTATTTGATGTATATATATATTAGTGACATATGAATAAAAGAGTAAGAAGTTTCCTTGCTCTACTTCTTCTAATTCTTCACACATTATTTTCTTTGTTTTACTTTAGTAGTTACATTCATATGATTGTTCAATCAATTAAAATAGGGTATTATTATTTTTCTTATTCGTCATTATAGATGACTAGCGTACTCACAAGCGTTATCACGCTTGCGTGTACATGTTTTTTAAATATTTATAAATTATTTAAATTTAAAAAATAATAATTAAAAGGGTAAAATTAAAAAATTAAAAAGTGCACATAGTTGAAAATATATAGTTTATAGTTTATAGTTAAAATAAATTTTAGTTATTGAAATAAAAAATAGTATAAATAATATTGTGTAAGTAATTCTTGTATTATGAGTAATTATTTAAATTCGAAAAAGTAGTTACTAAAATAATAGTAAATAATTCTTTAATAATAAGTAGTTATTTGATTTAAAAAAGTTACTAAAATGATAAAATTGAAAAATAGTTTTTTTATTATAAATAATTATTTAAATTTAAAAAGTGGTTATTAAGAGGATAAAATTGGAAAAATAAAAGAGGACACAAAAAAGATGTATCTCTTTATATATAGTTATAGATGATGCTTTTGACGTACTATACTTTTAAACATGATCCTATAATAATAGTACTGTTAAGATCCAATTTAAGCATATGATACAATAATTTGAAAATTCATCTATTAGGAAATCTGAGGAAAATAAAAAACAAAAAGGAAAAATGAATAGAAAAATATATTTAAATTATTTCTCTTTTTATTTTAAAAGTAAAAATATTTAAATAAAATCATCAATTGAGTCTTGTTCTTGTATGATATTGGGTTGTCCTGCAAGATCCTTTGTGCTCCTAGTCCAATGTTTAAGGTTTCTACATGATTTTTGGATGAAGAAGATATGGCAGTTGAGAAATGTTGAGATAACTGCTCCTTGTCACAATCGTGGTCTATAAATAGAATGGTGGAGACCCATAGGTCCTCACCTGTCTGATGGTAGAAGAAGCAAGTCGATATAAAGTCGATTTTATTTGTCCAATAGGCATGCCAACTCATTTACTACTTCTTGTAATTTTATATTAAGATATGGGGTTATGAGGATGAGAAGGTTATTCAAATGTCGGATTCATCCTCACTTAATGATAGCAATGATATTCGCAGAGATGACGATATTGGCGTCAATGCCCTCCTTTATACAAACTGCAAGTGGGTGTATCCCAAGGTGAAGGTTTCCTTTTCTATATATCACTGGTCTCTATCATAAATACCTTTGTTAGAAGTGTTGATATAGTAGAAAGTAATGTAGATGATGACATTGTAAGTATAGACCAGGTAGGTACTAGAGGCAATGTATGTCATGGGTGAGAAGATTATCCGTATGACATCTTCTATATGTATTTGGTGCTAATAACACGGTTGCATGTGTGTTTTCCTTTATACGAGTTTACCATGCGATTTTAAGGGTTTTAAATGTAGCGCTTACCCAATTTCACCCCAACAACAGGCTTTGTTGCAAGAATTTTGGATTCTTTGTTAAGTGTTTCACCTAAAACTAACACCCTAAATGTTCCTTCATATTAATTAATTCTCTTTTAGAGCCATCTACACCAACACTAACCACCTCTTGAATTTCCTCCAAATTTTCCTTGATTGATTAAGTACTTAAACTCTTGTTGAGGTTCTTCCACCAGTGCTTTGCATTGTACCTATAAATATTTTTTCCAAAATTCTCAAACTACTAAGAAAGTGTATTGATATAGGTGCATGCATGTGTGCTTGTATATGTTGTAACTGTTGTAGAAGCATCTCAATAGTCCTGGCCTATAATTTGGTATGTTGTGTAATGAGCATATACTAGGAGAGAATGACGTCATTTGCTCCCATCTCAAGTATCCCTTTTTTTAGTGCAAGCCTAATCCTTTGAAATCTACTTTGATTATGGGCAATACTCTTTATAATCTTAGTGCATTAATCTGGTGTTTTACAGATGATATTGCTTATAATTTAGGCTTTAAGGATAACCTTTGTGTCAAGTGTGAGTCAAGTAAAGAAGGTGTACCTTTGATCACACTTATTTAACCCATAAATGGGAACTTTCTCAACACATTTTGGAGTTTTTCCCAAGCTTCTCCCACATTAGCTTGTTGATCAAAGGTGTTCATGACCATTTTGGTCAACTTTACTTTCTTAATTAGTTCTCTCTTTTAGTATCCTTTTCAAAAACTCTTTGATGTATACTTAGATGATCGTAATAGTTATTTAATTATACATTTTCTTTTGCTCATTTAAATTAATTTATGTGAAGTTTCATTTAATAGTTTTTCTATTAAATGGGACGTTACATTCAAGATTTAAAAATAGAAGCAAAGACAATAATAATAAATACTTGAATAAAAATAGTGATAAAGTTATAAATAATTCAAATGTAAAGATATGTTAGAGGTTGACTTCACTATCCTTTCCATGCAATTCCCTTCCTTCTAGGCATGGCAATGCGGGCTAGCTTGGCCCGCATAAGGCCCGCACAACGTGGGCTGGCCCGCCCTGCCCGCACACTTTATGCGGGCTGCAAACACTAGCCCGCCTTGCCCCACACTTGGCCCGCGGATTCACTGGCTGGCCCACATTTTTTTTTATTTTTCTGATAAAACTTTCAATGTTTAAAAATTGGAAAACTTTAAGAAGTTCACAAAATTAAGTAAAGACTTTAGGGAGTTGGATGATAAATTGATAATTCAACATTTTCATCATATTCATATTCATACTATGACATACACAATGTATTCTTTAAATTTTAGAACATTAAAAAATACAAAATACTTGTTTTTTACAGTTATACAAGAATTTGAAACGTTAATGCAAGAGTCCACAAAAAAAAAGTAATTAATATACACAAATGCAAGTTTTTTTTTAAATTTTTATGCGAGTTTGCGGGCCTACCCGCGCGGGCCGCATGCCACTTGCGGCCGGATCATTACGGGCCTATAGGCTAATTACCCTAGCCCGCCTTGCATTTTTTTGCAGGCCTGTGGGCCAGCCCGTCGGGCCAGCCCGTCGGGCCAGTCCCTAATTGCTACTCCTAGTTCCATCTACACAGGCCCACCACACACAAGTCTGCAACCTGCACAAGCTAAAGGTCAGGCAGGGCGGGATGGCTCGCTGGCCATTCACAAAAGTAAAGCAAATTCCAAGCTCAAAAGGTTCATAATATTTAATCGAAGAGCATGAGGAGAGACAGTAAATATAATGTCATCAACATAGAGGAAAATATAAGCCATGTGTGAACCCTTTCGATAAATAAATAATGAGTAGCCACATTTGCTATTTGGGAAACTAAGAGACAAGACATAATCAACAATCCGTTTATACCAAGCACGAGGTGCTTGTTTAAGCTCATATAATGACTTACGCAAACGACACATAATCCCAATGAGTACGGTCACAATACCCTAGTGGTTGATGCATATAAACGGTTTCTTGTAGCTCACTATGAAGAAAAGCATTTTTGAAGTCCAACTGATGAATGGACCATGCCTTTGAAAGAGAAATAGAAAGAATAGTGTGAATCGTAGTTGGTTTCACTATTGGGCTAAAAGTTTCTTCACAATCAATGCCAACCTGCTAAGTTTTCCCATTACCTACACGACGGACCTTATGCCTCTCAAACACACCATTAGATTTCTCTTTGTGAGTAAAAATCCACATAGACCAAATAACATTAATATTAGGTGGATGGGGCATTAACTCCCACGTCTAATTTTTAATAAGAGCATCATATTCATCATCCCTGACCATTTTCTAATTGGGATCACGAAGAGCCACAACTTGATTATGAGGTAATGAAGACTGGGTAACTGAAGTGGCTAAGCCATATTCATCATCACATTCCTTGTTTGGCTTAAAGATCCCCATTTGGCTTCTTATGATCATACATGTGGTTGGATAGGAATATGAAGGGAAAGTACTATTTGGTCTGTTGGTGTGGAGATAGGAGAAAAGGATAGACTTTGGGAAGGAGAGGTGGGTGGTGGTGAAGGGAAGTGTGGGCTGGCGGTGTTTGGGCTCACAGGATCTGGGCCAGTAAGGGGGTGGGTTTGTGTATCAGGTTGGTCTGTGTGAGGTGCAGAAATATTTGGAGATTGATTATGAAGATGATGCATTATATAGGCACTCATATCATCACACAAGAAATCATAAGTGAAATGCAATTTCTGAAATGGAAAAACATGCTCATCAATTAAGACGCGACGACAAATTATAATTTTACTAGAAGATAAATCATAACCGTATAGCCATGATGATGCGATGGGTAACCCAAAAACACACATAGGGTAGATCGATGTTGTAATTTATTAATTATGGTGGATGGAAAGAGAGAATAGCATAAACACCCGAACACCCTAATTTGAAAATATGGCGAATCCCGTTGGTATAGATTTTGAAGAGTAAAAGTGTTTCCCAAAACCTTACTTGGAAGTATATTAAGAAGATATGTAGTCATTTGTAATGGATGATGTCAAAAGGAAGAAGGACGAGAGGCATGAGCAAGAAAGGTACGAGACATATTATTGATAGTCTGAATTTTTTGTTCGGCTTTCCCATTTTGAGGTGAGGTATGGGGGTAAAAAAGACGGAAATACATACCATTTATTTTACACAAGTCCCAAAAAGGTCCATTGTCAAACTCCCTCCCATTATCGCATTGGAAATTTTTTATATGACGTTCAAATTGAGTGAGAATATGTGTTCAAAAAGTTAAGAATTATCAAAAACATCAGACTTTCTAGCCAACAAAAGAGTCAACAAATAATTAGAATAATCATCCAAAAATAAAACATAATATCGATGTCCCATTAAAGTCAAAATAGGAGATGTCCAAATATCATTATGAATAATATCGAAAGGCATAGATGTACTCGTAGAAGAGGAAACAAATGACAACTTAATATGTTTAACAAAAACACAAGATTGACAAAGACTAAAGCTAGAAAGGTGATTACAATTAATGCTTTTATTTTTTCTAAGAACATCTAAAATAGGAGCACCCGAATGACCCAACTGATCATGCCAAAGCTTAGGAGAAATGGCGACAAAGGTTGAAGGAAGAGTTGATCGTTGATAGAAGTAGTAAGAGGGTAAAGATCACTCTGGCTATCACATCTCATTGTTGGCATCCCTGTCTGAAACTCTTTCATAGAAAAACCAAAAGGATCAAATTCCATGGTCACAGAGTTATCAGTAGTGAATTTTCTAACCGAAATAAGATTTTTAATAATTTTGGGAGCATGTAGTGTAACATCCCAGTAGGATATTACTTTAAATTAAAATAAAATAACCAAGGCAAAAATAAATGCATCATTTATTAAAAAAACCATTTCCCAAAAACACGGGAAATTTCAATACTTTAATAATAATAGTAAACCTTAAAAGTCAAAACATTCTAATTTTTCCTTTACATTTTAAAATTGATATCCAAAGTCATAAAAACTGTAATCAAAATTACATGGAATTTAAACAAAATAGTTAATAAAATCCCCTTGTACTCTGAGCCCCCTCTCCGCCACTAAGCGTCTCCTGGCTCACCTAAAACATCATCTGCTCTCGGATAATAAATTACCTAATCATCGCCACACATAGACACATAGGGTGAGCTATGCAAATAAACATAAATAAATATGAAATAATTCCCCAACGCATTCACAAATATTCATTTACTTACAAAAATACCCACTTTCCTACACTCATAATCAATATGAGTTCATGCATGTATCTAACTCTGGGATTACATGTGCTTCCACGACCCTCCTCGCTCGTGGTCCAACCTACAAGCATATCCTGCTTGTAGTCCTGCTTCACGAACTCTCACGCCCGTTCATCCGAACTCCTCGCTCAGACCTAGACACGCATACCCGCCTTTCTTACTATGAACTCCCTTGCTCATAGCATTCCCAAGTCGAGCATGAAATGAACTCCCTCGCTCATTCATCCCAACAAGAGTACCTCCGATGAACTAACTATTCACGTTCCGCATGCGATCCACCCATCACGAACTCCTTGTTCGCAACTCATTCCAAGCACATCCCAAAATCCTATGGCCTTAGTCCTTCAAGCCCAAACATCACCAACACAAGCATAAAATCCCTAGAATTTAGGAACAATTAACAAACCAGCTCAAACAACTCATACAAACATAGATAATGCATCATTCTCGCTTAAGCCAGGGATCTTCGCCCAGGCTAAACCATCAGCCTCGCTTAAGCTAACCCACCTCGCCTGAGCGAGCGTGCTACAGTGGCTATACCACTTCATCTCGCTGAGCGAGCCCTCAGTTCGCTCAACACACATAGCTCCTCGCCTGGATGAGGATTCAACGGTAAACAACACCAAGTCTCATCGCGACCTCGCTTAGGCGAGCCATTCTCGCCTAAGCGAGTGTATTTGTCGCTCAACACCCCAAAACTCCTCGCTTGGACGAGAAGTCGCGCCTAACTCTTACAGGCTTCATCGCGACCTCACTTAGGCGAGCCCCTCTCGCCTAAGCGAGAGTATCTGTCGCTCAAAACTGACACAGGTCGCCCAAGCGAGAAGCGCGACCCAAAACTAGAAACAAGGTTCTGTAACTCTCGCTTAGGCGAGTGGGACTCGCTTGGGCGAAACTTGCATGGTTTCATCTCTGGTCACGCACACAACACCAACAATCATGCTAAAACTCATACAAATCCACACCATTCGTTTGAAAATAAAGCACACCCATATGAGCACAATTTAGGCATCACGTAGACTCCAACAATCCAGGTTCGCACAATTACAACACATACATGGTATAATCTCATCATATTCACACAATTTGGTAAAAACAGTCCTATGAAATAGTACCAACACACAAACCCCAAATTCACTTCATGGCAGTACAAAATTCATGGCATAAATCCATCACAATCATGCAATTTTCTCAAAAATCTACAATTACAGGTTCAACTCCCCTAAGCTGAATTTCTTGATTGAAATTGGGAAGAAAATAGGGGTTCCTTGGTTCACCAAATGCTTTGCTTCAACCTCTCTCCCAATTGAGCCCTTGCACACCCAAAACTCTCACCTCTCACTCTCAAATTAGCCCTTTTATATGTGTCTAAAATGATGGTTTTAAATGCTAAAACGCAAATGGGCTTAATGGTGGGTTTATTTCCATTCAAAGGCAATTACTTAGTAGTTTTGTATTATTTTTCCAGCCCTTTGATTACCACTATGCCAATTCATATTTAGTGATAACTATTATAATCCTATGATTATAATATCACTCACTAGTCCCACATATATATCAAAATAATAATAAATACAAACAACACAAAATTTCCATACATAGGACTTGAACCTAAGTCCTCTCACACAATCAAAGTACTCTCAACCATTTGAGCTAGTACTTTTCCACGTCATACCAGTTACCATTTAATGACATAAAAGTCCCATTCTCCCAGATTTATTAATTAATTAATTATTTAATTAGTTAATTTCCAAGGGTCTTACATGTAGAACATTTATGAAAGATAGGGGATGATTACGGGAAGGAAAGCAAGTATGACCATATCCATGAATCAGGATAGTATGACCACTACCAACAGTAATGCCATGATGATTGTTCAAATTATAAGATGAGAAATTACCATTGGAATATGTCATATGAGAGGTAGCTTCAATGTCCTTATACCATGATGGATCAGGGGGATTCAGAAACATAGTATGCATTGTCGCTTCAATGTTTGTAGGAACAAACTGCCCATTTTGAGAGGCCATGTAAGCCTGTTGTGGTCGTGACCCAAAAATGTCGGGTTGTTGTTGTTATCTATGTGGTATTGGACCTCGTGCCCACCCTTGGTTTGGATATGGGCATGGAGGAGCCAATTGAGGCATCCAACCCCAAGGTGGGTAATTCGGCCAAGGTGAAGACCCCCACTGTGGTTGTTGTTATGAACTCTCACTAGACTGTTGTCGAACACCACCGTCGCCCCGTGCACGACCAAATTTTCCACCACCGGACCCACGACCACCGCCACTAAAATTTTTTTTCCAAAATTCTTGCGATATCAAAACGGCTTCCCACGGTGCTACGAGTGGTGTAACTAGTCCAAATATGGACTCTCACTAGACTGTTGTCGACCACCACCGTCACCCCTTGCACGACCAAATTTTCCACCGTCGGACCCACAACCACTGCCACTAAATTTTTTTCCAAAATTCTTGCAATATCCAAATGGCTTCCCACGGTGCTACGGGTGGTGTAACTAGTCCGAATATGAGGAATTTGAGTCATAAATGGCCTAAGAGGTACCCACCATTGTCGACTCCGATCCCGTGGCAGTCTATTTTGCCAATTTGACTTCCTCAAGTGTGAGCATCGATCAAGCCTGATAAAATGAAGGCAGGGGATCACTGTGTTGAATTAACATCCCTACATTGTGATATGCTCTTGTGAGACCCAAAACAAGTCGAATGACGAGGTGACTTTCCGACACTGATGGTTTAACATTCTTCAACTGATCAGCAAGAGACTTGAGACGTTGAGAATATGTCGAAGCATTCAAAAAATTCCATCTTAGTATTGGAGAATTCAACCTCAAGAGTTACCACACAATAATGTTTGTTGTCTTGGAAAATATCTTGCAAGTTATTTCAAGCATCCATGGTTGTGGCATCGGGTTCAATAATTGTATGCAACAGGTCATTGGAGATGGTTGCATAAAGCCAAGAAAGAATAGTAGCATCAAGAGTCCACCATAATTCTTTTTCATCCTTAGTCATAGGTGCCTTCTCTTTTCCATTGGCAAGAGGAATAATGTGATGAAGGACCTTATGAGAATGTGTGGTAATTTAAAAAAGTTCCGCCCATGTAAAATACTGGACATTCTCCATTTTTAGAGTGATGGAGATATGGTTCTGTATATTTGAATCCGCAAGAGCCGGATGGAAAGAACTCTTATTGTCTAGCATGACTGTGAGAAGAGGAAAAAAGAAAGATAATTGAAGGGGAAAGAAGAAGAATAAGCGTAATTGCCATAGAAATCTGATACCATATAAGAATATTTTCCTCAATTGATCTCATTCACTGAATTAGAATAAATACAATGTACAGGCCGAAACTAATTAGGTAACAAATAATATAAGGCATATATTTAGGAAACTAATTATAAACTAAATATATGCTTACCTAAAATACAATAACAAAATATATTTACATATATTGTAACATCTTAACAAAAATGAATATCAATATTGTATGTGTTATTTACTAAAATTCGGTTATAGGGGATGTAGCTCAATACAAGTAAGTCTCTACATTTTCTGGGTGGAAGTTTATAAGCACTAAGTGTAAGGCTCAAACCCAAAAGGTTCCTTACGCTGAATTACAATATTTTATTTTAGAAGTTAATATATTTTGTTTTATTTATTTTTAAATTATGTGGGAGATTGTTGGAAATATTTTAATATAATTTAAAAAATATAATTAAAATATTATCCTACGGTTAATAATATTTTTATGGACTTTTAATTTTGTGGGTACATGATATTTATAATTAATGACTATATTTATGTTACAAACTAATATTTTATTTCATGAGACTTATTACAATTGACCTTTAAGTCTCTCTATTACCTATAAATACCCTTATTCGTATGCACTAGCTGAACTTGGACAAAAATTTTAGGAGTGTCAATTTTTTTTTTCTATATAAATTATTTTTGTTAATTAAAAAAAGTTTTCATTTCTAACATCATTTTCTCTATTCAAAACAAGCACACATGATAATATAATCCAAAACATATAAAAAAAATATATATATATATATATATATATATATATGAAAGTGTAACATAAAATTTATCATCAATAATAATATATTAAAAAAAACAAAAGTTGTCTTTAGTCAGAATGCAACTCTACGCTTTTTCAATAACTTCAAATCTTCAGTAATTTAATCAGAACTAAAGTTTGTTGCAATATCCCTTTCAACATAGATGGTCATAGGTGCTTGCTAAAAACTCAGCCTTTGTCTTATGTAGGAAAAAGATAAAATTATGAATAACCTAGATCAAATTTCAAAACCAAGACTCAATATTTTAAGAAAATTAACAACTTCTAAATGATTAGCTTCCTTTACCTTAAAATATATTCTTAATATTGCTCTTCCCTTTCCCAACTTCAAAGCCTAAAATAGCTCTATTTACAAAAAAAAAAGTTTGATAAACAATTAGAGCATGATTTTATAATTTCTAACAAATAGAAATATGCCTAGAGCATAGAAAAACCACATACAAGAGTAAAACATATTGCTTAAAAAAAGGGTAAAAAATGAACTTACTCAAAAGAAAAAAATTATTTAGTCCAAAATGTTTCTTAACTCCTCAATCTTGTCTTGCTACAATTTGCTTTTGAAAATAATAAGAGATTGATCATGAAAATTGAGATAGAAACAGAAGGAGAGTAAGAGATGGAGGTACAGAAGAAAGACATCAAATAAAAAGTAAAAAGAAATTACATAAAAGAGGCAAAACTTTATTTTTAAATTTAAATTTTTTTTTTTAAACTAAATTCATATAAATAATATAAAAATAGATTTTTTTTTAAATATATATAAAACGTTTGGGAGTCATGGCTTGGCTCCCCCTATCACAACAGAGGTCTGCCTCTATTGTACGAGAATACACACAACAAACAATAGAGGTCATATAAAGTGTTTTGTATTATTCTATATATTATCTTTTAATTTTTTAAATGAATAAGTTTTTCTCTAAAAAAATGTTGGAAAATGATTAAAGAAATAATACTAATAATAATAAAAATATTAATAATATAAAATAATTATTAGAACAAGAATAATACTAAGACATATATATGAACCAAAGAATATTAATCAGACCCAATAGTTCTTATGACAACTTATAACAATAATGGATAAAAAATAAATGAGGAGAGGAGTAGAAATATCTTAGGTTGAGGCACGCAGAGCGCTATTCTTAGAGAGAAAACACCCTTACTGCACATAGCAAAACAAAATCATATATGTTTCTCTCCCAAGATACAATAACTTGTTAGATCAATCGAGTGCAATGAAGGATCTCTGAACCTTATGAACACCAATGTCTTCAAAGATAATATAGAGAAGAATACAAAACACTTTTATATGATCTTTGGTGTTTGTTGTGTATTCTCGCACAAATATGGGGTATTTATAGGTAATAAATAGAGACTTAAGACTATGTTCTTTTAAGAGGATTCACTACTCAAGAGGAATGGGAAGCGAGTATTAGAAGGTGATTGCCTTGTTTTTTTGGGTTGATGGAAAAGGATAGAGAGGAAGGATTAGCAAGATTCATAGTAAATACCATCCTTCTAGTCTTAGTGAGATTCAAGGGTGACAGATGCTAAATGAGTAATTTATGCTCTTCGTATTTATTTGTTCCCACACGACTCTCGTAATATTTATTTATTTTTCACCTTACATATTAAATTTATTTTCATACAAAATATATTACATTATTCATTTTTTTAAATAATTTTTTTATAATTTCAATCATTGAATAAAATTTATAGAAATAATTCTAAATCATTTATATATAATTTTATATAACCAATAACAATAAAAACATTTTGGTAATCTAACTTTTTTATCTTTTAAAAGTTTTTTTAATATGTCAAATCACTCATTTCAGTCAGAAACTTTCACACACTTCACTCACTAATCCAATCTAAAATCACCTCTAAATTCCTTAAAATAAACAACATCAACTTCACCCTCTAATCCTTCCAATCTCTTCCTCTCGCTCTCCTTCAAATCATTCCTTCTAAAAATACACAACCTAAAAATAAATAGTAATAAATTTCATTAAATAAAATATTAATTGGTAACAAAAATATAATAGTTAACTGTAAATAACATTTATATAAGATTAAAAGTTCATAAAGTTATTAATAACCGTAAGACAATATTTTAATTATATATTTTTTAAATTATATTAAAATATTTCTAACAAAATAACTCATAAATGATAAAGGGAAGGGGAGAGGGGTGATGGGGAGGAGAAGAACAAAGTATAAAGAAAATAGAAAATGAAAGAAAATCAAATTATAAAAAAAATTTAAAACTTAAATTAGTCAAACTATATGTTCCATATAACAAATAAGATACTCTAATGTAATAAACTCTAATTAAAGTTAAGATACTGTTTTACTAACATTACTAATGTCACATTCATTATCTAATTTTTTATGATAACATGTCTCTTAAAATCCCTAGGAAATAAAGGAAATATAATTATGAAAATATTCATAAAGAATTATCAATTATAGATTTTTATATGCTCCACTTCAATGATTACTAAATCTACTTACTTAATTACTATTCTTATCATTTAAAATTGGATAATCCAAGACTTCAAATTTTTTATCACAAACTACTTTAATTACCCTTATCACTAAAAGTAGACTTATGCAAGGATAAGAAGTAGTAGATGTAAGTAAAAAAGGAGAAAATGAGAGGGGATAAAGGTGGCAGATAGTGGAGGAATGAATGATGCTTTAGAAAAAAAATCGAATTATAATTTTTTTTAAAACTTAAACTATTAAAACTATATGTTCCATGATGGAAAACACAAGATCATTTAATGTCATCAAACTTTTAATTTAAGATGCTTTACTAACGTTACTAATGTCATATTCATCATATATTTATTTGTATAATTAACAATAACCTCTCTCTTAATGCCAATAAAAAACAAAATTATAAAAGTGTAAATAAAGAAAAGAAAATGATTTAAAAAAATTATCAATTATTTCGAAGGATTTTCTTTTCATGTAGTTGACCCTCATCATTGATTACTAAAACTACTTAATTACTATTATTATTATTATTATTTAAAATTGGATAATCCAACACTCCAAAATTCTAATCATTTTATGTTTATGATTCAAAATTTTAAAAGATAAGTTTAACTCAAGGATGAAAGATAAAAAAAATTTTAGTGATCTAGATTACTAAAAATTAGGCAATCCAATATTTTTTTAGTTGATAATAATAAATTTTGGAGTCTAATAATAATATTGTAATAAACATATGAGAAAGATTATGTAGTTTTGGCGTATCACATCGTCGTCTTCGTTGCAATAAAACGAAACCTAATAAAATGAAAACCTTTGTCCTAATTGACAAGATGAGAAGCAAGATTAGAAGAACTAAACCAAATTAATTAAAGCTATTTTGATTCTGAATCACACAAACTTCTGATGAAAAGAAAGAGTGCACAATAAAAAGCCCAAAATGAACGTCCATTTTCTTACGAGCCCTCTCCTCTGTAAATCGTGGTGTTGATGCCCCAAAGCCCACAACACTCTACCAGAGGTTGCATAGTCTCTCTTTCTTTCTCTCACCCCGCAACATCATCAACGACAACCCGCAACACCAAAACGACCTTTCTCTTTCTACAAATTTTAGAGAGAGAAACTCAACGCAACCCCAATTGCTCCACCACGCAAACACACACTTCCTCGCCGAGGGAACAAAACAAAACAAAACCTTCTTCCATGGCTCTCACATTCGTTGCCTTACGCGTTAGGTTTTAGGGAAAATTTGCTATCGTTGCCCCTCTGAGCGAAGGGAACCTAATTTCCAAAACCCTAGGAGAGAGGAATTTCGACTCAGGACGCGCCTGAATTGTGCCCTAGGTTCTCATTTCCGCGTTCAGGTGCTATTTCTTGCCCTAATTGTTGTTTTATTGCCATTACTCGAAACCCTAGAATTGTGAAATTGGGGAAATTGCTGGAAATGGTCGAGGTTAGGGTTTCGAATGTTTGGGCGAATTGTGGAGCGCTGTGTGTGCTATGCATTGTGTTAGAATGGAATGGCTTGGTGCCTCGAGTTTGTGTCTGCTAATGTGGTGCTGCATTGTTCTGTTAAAAAAAAACTTGGTAGTTTTGGTTTTTAACACTTACCGGGTAGCAAATTAGAATGCCGGTGTTTAAATGGGGAGCTAGTAATTTGAACTATACATGTGGGGATAGTGATCTCACTTTGAAAATTTGGAGGGAATCATTGGTGGCAACCTTTTCATGTATGTAATGGTTACCGAATATAGGTGTTAATAACTTTACGTTTCACTACTTTATTTTTAATATGTTCCTATTATATTATTAGTTGGTATGTTACCGAATATAGTGTGCTTCTTATGTCTGGTCTCAAATTTCATGTCCCGTGCAAACATTTTAAGCTGGGGAGGTTGCCTTATTCTTTCAAAACCTGGACATATTCTGACCTTTCCTACAATTTGTTTAGTTATATATATGTTATTCTTATCTTTTAAACAGTTGATACAATCTGGTGACTTATGTGAGGATACCTATGGTATTTTATTTCATTATGTAACTATGTTGTAGATGTTGTAGATACTTTCTAGCATGCATCTCAGAATGTTTTGGGGGATTTGATTATAAGGTGATTTTTTCGCTCAGTAAACGGTTTAGATAATTGTCTTTCTTCTTTGGTTACATTACATCTCCTTTTTACAGTAATACTTATATGTGGCTCATGTGGAATGACTATCACTTATCAATTATCATTTATTCACTCAGTGGAAGCTGATGTAACCTTTGTGTTAAAAAAATTATAGAATCTCAATTGAAATGGAAATGAAAAATTATATTCGATTGATAACATATGCTGAGAGTAATTAGTATATAGGATCTAAAACTTTTGTCGTTGCCTAGCTTTGAAAGATTTGAAATGTTAATGGGGTGCATGATACATATCATTTGATGAATATGTTGGACTGATACCAAATGTATAAGAATTGAAATTTGAAATATTTTAAATGCTAATGTGGTGCATGCCATGTATCCATGAAATGTTTTTGTCACACAGTTTTCTGCTTCTACTTTTCTTTTTCTGGTTTTGGTGTATATTTATTATTATTATTATTATTATTATTATTCAGTAAATACAATGAGGACAGTACTGAATTCCCAAGAGGTTATTTATGTATTGCTTGGAAATACATAATTCCTCATATTTATAATTTTATAACCTATCTTTGTTTCCTTCACCTGTTACCTTTTTTATATTTATTATTAAATATGGAACATTGCAACCTTGGTTTGCAAGGTGGGCATATAGTCATCTTGAATTAAGATGGTTAACTGTTTTCAGAAAACTGTCTATGATCTCAACCATCCAAACCGAATTATTTTATAATCAAAATTGATCATAAACCCAATTGGAAGGAAATACTAGAGCAGTCTAACTACAAATTGCACGACTTGCAATTTTGGAATTCGGGAGATCCAAGTTCTGAACATCCTACTGTAACAGGCTTGCATTGAGTATGTCACATTTTCAATATGGGGGAATCTTTTTGATAGTGATTAATTCTTGCTGAAAAGTAGTTCACTTATTTCAACTTGTTTTTAAGTACGTTTCTACATCACACAGATGAAATTACTGTCTATGCTTCGAGTGTTGATTAATTGCTTGCGTTTCTAATGTATGATCATTGAGGAAATTTATTGGCCTTATTGGATCTACATCTTTAATTTGCCCTCTTTTCTAAAACTAGGAGATTCTTTGATAAATGGAAAGTGACACTCTTAGATATTAAGAGTGGGATGCATGGATGTGACTCAGGATCTGTCTTCCTTGTAAATGCTGAGGTTGATTCCATGGGAGGTGTTGTTGATGGCGGAGTTGGTATAGGTTTGAAAACCTCTCCGCGTCGAGTTGCTATTGAGAAGGCTCAGGCAGAGCTCAGGTGAAGGCAAAACTGTTTCTGCCCTTGCGTTATTTTTCTGGTTGTGTTTTTTGAGTGCCAATGTAATCATATGCATGAAGAATAACTCATGCATGTTGATACAGACTGGAATATGATGTTCGTGAAGAAAGAAGAAGGGAACTAGAATTTCTTGAAAAAGTAAGAAGATTTGTTCTCTTGCAATCTTGTATCAGTAGATTTTCTATGTAAATGATGAGCAGTTCAGCTGAGCTTTGTAATTTCAGGGAGGCAATCCTTTGGACTTTAAATCAGGGAATGCTGCTTCGGTTAGTGTTCAGTCTACTTCTCTCACTGATCAGCATCAAGAGCAGTTTGTGACCAGGTTGGCAATTATTTAATTGTTTTTTCCTTTTTGTCACCAGTCCGTGTAAGTTGTTTATCTACTGTGTATTAATTCGCTTAATGGTGCCCTATCACCTCCTTTTTCTTGTCTGCCCTCCTAATATGATTCAGTGAAGCAAAAGGTAGTTTTGTATTGACTGCCTCCCCTCATGGTGACTCTGTGGACAGTAGTGCTAGACCAGGGGTCCCTTCTCTTAGTGAACCAAATACTGCTGATAACCTCTTACTTTTTGACGGTGAAAATGAGTTGCCTGAAGGAGAAAAGAGGTCTCTACATTCAACTAAAAGAACTAACATTGCTCCTTCAGAACAGTCTTCTCGAATTGGGGGGAGTCAGAATGCAAAGGAGACTGAAGATTCTGCTATTTTCCGGCCATATGCACGAAGGAACAGGTCCAAACCAAATCATGGTCCTCGTGGGGCTTCAAGAGATGCAAAGGGAATGTTATCTGATACAAACAAACAGAAGGACAACAATGTGCTTTCTGTTTCTAAGCCAAAGCCTACAAGTTTAAATGGGGAGGTACTTTCTAAAGATCCAACATCTAATAAATCAGTGGATAATGAATTGGATGGTGTCCAAGCATGTCAAACAGCTAGTGGCAGTGCTAGTGTTCCTGAGGACAAATTGGATAGTGCCGTGAATAAAAAATTCAAAGAAGATCAACGAATTATGCCTTCTCAAGATGATATTATACAAAATCCAGTTGTCTTGCCTTCTGGGGAAGCTAAAGCAGTTGGAGAAAGGGATCTGGGGGCATCAGTTGATCTTGAGCCTCAGCCTTGTGCATCTACTAAACAACCTGGAATTGAATCTTGTTCTGGCCAACCAAATGGGTTTGGCAACATAAAAGTAGACAGGAAAGGTGTAGCAAATGGAGACCAAAATTGCAGTGCTGCATTAGGCATGAAGAATTTTGATTCGGAGTCTTCCTGTGCACAAACTAGTTTAGCTAGAGATGTAAATAATAATAACATGTGTAGTAATTCTAAGAATATTGGTGCAAATGGAAATACTATGGAACAAACATCAGAATTTGAGAAGAAGCTGAATTTAACTGGCTATGAAGTTGTAAAAGAAGGAATTAATACCAACACGGGTGAAAGTGGTGCTACTTTGAACAATGAACATGCTACTGCTTATGTAAACCATTCTGGTAGTGGTAACATAGTCAAAAGTGAGGAAAACATCCATACTAATGGTTCTTGCATGCAAAATAAGGTGAAAGATTCCTCCAATATTAAAGGACTGCCGCACAATGAAAGCTGCATATCAAATGCTGATAAAGAGGAAAGGGGTGTTCCGATGGATCAGGCTAATTGTATCAGGGAAGACAACTGTGAAAGACTTAAAGTTCCTATGGATGTGTCAATTTCAACTCCGCAAATTGCTCCTGTTGAAAAGGTTACTACTACTGCATCTGAATGTCAACCATGTAGCACACACAACTTGAGGATACCAGACAAGGCTCATGAGGATTCTATATTGGAAGAGGCTAAAATCATAGAGGTCTTAAATATTTGTTTTCGTTTCTACTGATTATTGTTGCAAATTTTGTGGGTTTGTCAGTAAACTATAAACTTCTGACATCATATGTTAATGCAGGTCAAGCGCAAGAGGATTGCAGAGTTATCTCTTCGTACATTGCCATCACAGATCCATAGAAAATCTCACTGGGGTTTTGTCCTTGAGGAAATGACATGGTTGGCGAATGATTTTGTGCAGGTTATATTCTCTAGACTACTTGTGATTCTCTGCTCTATCATAGTTATAAGGACTTGAAGAATATGAAACTTTGTTATATCAAATTGATAACTGATTTTTGATACATCCTTTTATTCCTCTAAATTGTTTTTGTAGGAGCGTCTTTGGAAGATAACTGCTGCTGCACAATTGTCTCAACAGGCATCCTTTGCTTCTCGGTTAAGATTTGAAAAACAAAGTAAACATCTTGGGGTGAAAATTTTGTCTCACAACATGGCAAAGGCTGTCATGCAGTTCTGGAATTCAATTGAGCTCCAGTTACTCAATGAAAATTCTAGGGACAAGAGGAGCAATTCCGAGATGGTGCTGGTTATTTACTTTGTTCTTTTACTGTCCTAATTTTAAATAAGTGTTTTCCTTTTTTGTTGGCCGCAAGATTGGCTGGTGTTGTGATAGGACTAAACTTATATACAATTGCAAACTCATTTAGTTAGTTGCTGTTGAGAGAATACCCTTTTGGAGTAAAGTGAGGCTATAACACACTATTCAATTGTTAACAAGCATTTTGCTTTTAGAAATGTAGTTTGATCATGTAAACTCGAAAGAGCAACCTAGATGTTATGCTTTGTGGAATCTTGAATGTAGTGCTTCAAAATAAAAATGGTTTAGATGTGTGGTTACTAGTGTTCTGGTTTATTGTTGATTTTTTTTTATGTATCAGCTATTACTTTCTGGATGAACTTTATTATACTTGATTTGACTAGGTACTCCTATTATTTCTCCTAATATTTGGAAGACTAAATTTCACAATATATTTTGTTGGCTTACTATATACAAGCATTTTAGTGCTATTTGAAGATGTAGCTTAAGAGCGTTTGATATTAGAACATTTGTATAGTAGTTTTGATTATAGTATTCTTTGCTTTTTCAGTTTGGTTTGCTCATTGTAGTCATCCTTGCTAATTTATGTTTAATTGACATTCTGTTTTAAAATAATTACATTATTTAGATTTAGACGTGTGAGAGTCTCGTTACTATTGCATAATTTGAATGTTTTTGTAGTGCTTATGATCTGGATGTTTTTATATACTTCTAAAATTTCCCAGCTTTAGGTTTTGATACTAATTATTTTAGATATTGGTTACTGATGCTTAATTATTTGTGGTTTTGGTCACAGGATGAACAAAATACCACTAAACATAAGGTGCATAGTTATGCTGTGAGATTCTTAAAGGACAGTAGATCTCTTGGAATTTCTAGTCAAGCAGAAGCGCCGGCAACACCTGATAAAGTATTGGACTTGGGCATTGTTAATATGTCATGGGATGATCATCTTACTGAAGTATGGGCCAAGTCACCTTATCCTTATTTGATTAGCTTATTAGTTTGTATGTTAGTGACCTTTCTCTTGTGTATTCTCACTTTTTGCCAAATCAAAATCTTGCTTTTGAAGTCTATGGAATGTTGTCATTTTAATATAGTTTAATAGATGATTTTGTGGGTTACTTTCATTGTTTGTTTGTTTGTTACAGTAAGCTATATTCCTTTATCCAGACCCTTCTTTTACATGCTGTATGTATCACCCATGTGTAAAATCAAATATTACTAATAATATAAAATGTGTTAAATTATTGATTTTTAAATTTAATAGAGGAGATATTATTATGAACATGTCCAATAAAATGAGGTAAAAAGTACTTTTAATGAGAAAATATTTATCTATAAATTGATGTAAATCGTTAAGGTAAACTTTACGAATATTAGATATGAACAATTATGACACCATTAATAATTATTGTAATAGTTATTGATTACTTTGGACTGAATAAATTTGTACATGGATGTTCGAAAATGGAATAGATGATTTTATGGTTTACTTTTTCCATTTGTTTGTTATAGCTAGCAATTGCTTTTTACCTGGTCATCTCTTTTACATGTATCTTAATTTTCAGGAAAGCCTATTCTATACAGTTCCTCCTACTGCAATGGAAATGTACAGGAAGTCTATTGAATCTCACTTTCTACAGTATGAGGTAGATTTATTCTCTTAAATGCTCTACTTTTTCTACCTTATGTTAGCAAAGGTTTAATGTTTCATGACTGCTGCTGAAGTTTTATTAGTTTGAAGATATACTTGGTGTTGCCGTTGTTATTTTAAGTCTTATTTATACTTTTGATGATACAAATTATCCTCAGAAAACTGGTAGTAGCATTCAAGAGGAAGTTGATACATCTATGTATGATACTGCAGCAGGTACTTTTGGGATTATTTGGATTATTTGGTTTATATGTGCATTGTTGAGCATTCTCGAATAAATCACAATTTCTTTTCCTCCTCAAATTTATATTCAGAGTTTGGGCATGAAGAGGGTGCATATGATGAGGATGAAGGAGAAACTAGCACTTATTATTTGCCTGGTGTGTATGAGGGTAGTAGATCATCAAAATCATTGCACAAGAAACACAGGAATAGAATGAAGTCTTACACTCCTAAGCCCAGTGAAATTGGGACCGATTTGCCTTACGGGCATTATTCAACTGGAGCTCAACCATCCATCCTTCTTGGAAAAAGGCCATCCAGTTTAAATGTTGGAACAATACCTACGAAACGCATGCGTACAGCTTCTAGGCAGAGAGTTGTGAGTCCTTTTGCTGTGGTCTCTGGGACATTACAGGCTCAAGCTAAGACAGATGCTTCAAGTGGAGATACCAATTCCTTTCCAGATGACCAGAGTACTTTACATGTTGGACCACAGATTCAGAAAAGTGTGGAGGTGGAGTCAGTTGGAGTGTTTGAAAAGCAATTACCTTATGATTGTGGAGAAACATCAGTTAAAACAAAGAAGAAGAAGCCCAAGAATCTGGTAATCAAAATCTGTTTTCATCTATATGATGGCAGACTTTTGAAACTTGCAGATATTTTTTTTTAATCTGTATTTCTGTTGTAGTTTCTTAACAGTTATGTGTACAGGGTTCTGCTTATGATCAGGGATGGCAATTGGATTCTGTTGTCCTAAGTGAACAGGTACTCTTTATAAATAATTTTCCACTGATGGCTTTTCTTACAAAGTGTACTTTAAGCTTAATTCAATCTCACAAAACTTCCTTGTAAGATGAGGCTGATACCCACTTACATATTACAATTTAGTTATATCTCTAGTCGATGTAAAATGTCCAATATACCCTCTCATGTAGATGATTGAACATTTTGTGTGTGGGAATAGATAATTTTGGGTGGTTTGATAGTGGCCTTATAGCTGGTGATGCGATAAGCCTAATAGTCCTTATTGGGATAAACTTGCATATCATCGATCCCATTTTATAGGAGCAGATTCAACTACTGTTATTATTTGTAGCCTAACCCCATGAACTATAACCGCATTTCGGAAGCCCAGGTGGAATAGTAAAATGTTCATCTTAGTATTATCAAGAGGGTGAAAAGTTGCATGTGAGGGCACATTGATGGGTGTTTGGACAGTTGGATAAATTGGTGCAACACGATCTCAACCTTATGTGCGTCAAAGAAAATTATGGTAGATGAAGGCTGTCGGAAAACTTATTGGAGACGGTGTTGGAAGAATAAAAGTGAAATTGGGAGAAAGGTTAGATAAAGAAAAATCTTGAGGTTTACCAGGCCGTCACAATTTTCACGAAGGATCTAGATACTAGTTAGAAAGTAGACTTTAAAGCTTAACTAGACCTCACAAAATTGATTTGTTAGGTGAGACTTGCACTTATATATTTTAATTTGGTCACATCTTTAGATGATGTGTGATCTCTGACAATATTCATTTTTCCACTTAGCCGTGATGAAACTACACTTGAATTTCTAATTTTGTAATTAGGCAGATATGATGTATAGATACAAATACTTCAATTTGTGTCATGTATTTGTGTTCGATACGTATATGTATCCGAAGCTTTTGAATACTTTACTGATACTTATCAATAAAATATCTATTGTTTGAATTAGTAATACTTTTATGATGACAATAATTTATAAGTTTTTATTTTGACATTTAATACATATGATTTTAATTTGGACTCCCATAATAACAATCATATATTTATCATGTTTTTAAGAATTTTTGTACATTTTCAAATATGCATATATCATGTATCGTATCTTATTATTTTTAAAATAATTGTATCGGCATATTAGATACGTATCGTATCTGATACACGTATTGCATTCGTGCATCATAGGGAAGAAGTAAATCACATTTACAAACATGTCATTATATTAATGTGAAGTCTTAGTTGTGCATCCAATTTATTTGATGTTGGTGTTGCTCCATTATGTGCTATTCCACTATAGTGGTTTGGGGTTGGCTGGTCTACTCTATTTACATGGTTATCTAATTCTCTGATGAAATTTAATGGTGTTATGTTTCATCGTTTGGATTGGTGAAATGATGATGGAATATAATTGAATCTGGTAAAACCTATCCCAATTTGGGAGGAGTGAAAGCTAGCTAGAGGTCTCTCTTTGTACAATTATGAAGTTACAGTTCTATCTTTACCCTAATTATTAATGAATTGTTTCAGCCACACATTTCTTCTTTGCTCTCTTAATGTATTTCAATGACCCTTTATTTATGTAGGACCTTTATATTAAAATTTAATATTTATCTAGGACCCTTTATTTATGCCTTGGATTATTTATTAAAATTATTTTCATAAATAAAATATTGGTATTTTTAAAGTAAAGATATGAAAATAAAAAAGTTATCACTAATTTCATCTAATCACTTTCCAAGCGATCAAGAACAATGGTTTCCAACCAAGACTGGTCAATGAACAAGTAAAACATAGGTTTAAAGTTCAGCCATGGTCAAACTGGTATTGATAAAATAAAACTAATAATTAAATAATGTGTAAAATAATATTAAAAGAACATAATACCATACCTTTATAATCTTAACAACTATAACATAACTGTATAGTTTTTAACATTTAAAGTACATATAAAAGCTGAAATAAAATATCTTATGATACTTAAGTGTTAACATTAATTCACAATATTAAGCATAGGTTTAGAATAAAAATATTAGATTGATTTTCCTTTTTCTTTTTAACAGAAAATCAAAGTGATGATGTATTAAGCCTTTTCCCATTATCTCGGGAATTGTGCTTTTTTTTTACTAGATTTACAGATTTTTTAGAGTTTTCCAATTCTTTGTTTGGTTTTTCTCCGAGTCTATTTTTATCATTTGTTTGAACCTGTCACTTGACTAGTTCACCGGTTTTTGTGATTGATCAGTTGGATCGGTCTAGTTTTCAAAAAATTGATTGAATACTTTATTTTCATTGTCATTCCATAGTAAAATGTTTTCACAATGAAATCAATGTTTTTTTTTCCATTAGGTTCTGTTTCACTCCATTCCATTTGTTCCCAATTTCTTTCATTTCATTTCCCTCTGACCAATTAAAATAAAATCGACTATTTGTACTATGAAAAGTGGTTGCATCAATAATGTCTAGATGGGTATGGTGTTTTTACCTTATAATGCTTAATATTGCTTTGGAGAACTTTACATTTGTTCTCAATATTTTCTACAGTACTTATCCTATGGTGTTTTAATGTATTCACAATGCAGAGGGATCATGCTAAAAAGAGATTGGATAGTCATAACCTTGAATCTAATGGAGTTAGTGGTAAGTTTCCTTGTTATGTGTAACATTTTTTTTTTGTTTTTCTTGCTCAATATTATATTTTGTCAGTTTGACGAAATCAACTGTCCTGTTTTGAAGGTTTGTATGGGCAGCATAGTGTGAAGAAGATGAAGACATCAAAGCAATCCCTTGATAATTTTGACAATGTTGCTCCGATAACTAATTCTATTCCCTCCCCTGCTGCTTCGCAAATGAGTAACATGTCTAATCCAAGTAAATTTATTAGAATCATTAGTGGTGGACGAGATCGGGGCAGGAAAGCGAAAGCACTCAAGGTAAGTTTGTTCAGAACAAAGATGGTTGTGTGGTGGCAAAGTGTCTCTTGTCACTGTACTGATTGATTTTTTTTGCTTTTTGTTTTACTGATTATAGGTTTCAGCTGGACAGTCTGGTTCTGGGACTCCATGGTCACTATTTGAAGACCAGGTTGTTTGTTGTTCGTAGTTATCTTAGTTAACTCTAATGTCCTTTTTCAGAATACATATTTCAACTTCATGACATACATTAAGTGGGTATGTGTTCTTATCTGTTACAGGCTCTTGTTGTCCTGGTGCATGATATGGGTCCAAACTGGGAGCTTGTTAGTGATGCTATCAACAGTACTATACAATTCAAGGTAATTATGTGCTGATATAGTTAATCAGATAGGAAAGGTGCTATGATTGTAGGACATAAATACATCTTCAATTATCTTCAATTATTGTCACATTCTATCACAAAAAGGTTTTCATCTTAAAATATAATGTCTGTTTTTATTGATATTCACCAAGATTTTAAAGCAGAGAGAGATTCAGCATCTCTCATTTAATGCTGAGTAAGAATAGTGCTGTTAAAGAATGGTTATGGCCACTATGGTGGTATGGTATGCCATTTTGGAGTGTCTCTTCCATTTCATTGTCACTTTTAATGGCATCATCTGCAATTAATGTTTGCATGATATTTATGTGGTGTTGATGGCATGTGTGCGGCAGCTATTACATAAGCTATAAGATTTATCAAGGAAAAATAAAGAAATGTTTGGAACCAGATGCCCAATATTAAGCCTAAGATCTAAGAAAAGAAGTTTGTGCCATGTATCTTATTATCCTACCAAAAGCAGAAATTTTTTAACAAAACCCTAATAGAGTCTTGTATTCTTGAGATTCAAAACTGTGACCTACTAAACCAACAGTTGTGCCTCAACAACTGTGAGGAATTCTTCAGAGATAACCTCAGGAAAGCAAAAATCATCTCCATTAAAATTGATATCTCTTTTTAGATTCTATTTTGGCTTAATTAGGCCTTTGATTCGTTTTGGTCCATATATATTTTTTTCTGACTCAATTAAGTCTCTATTTCCTTAAAAAGATGTGGTCCCCTATTTTTTTTTTTTAAAAAGACTAAACGTCTGTTAAATTGATATTTACGCCGTTTTGAGGTGTCATATGTTAAAATCTGTGTTGTCTTTTACCATGGAACACCTCTGTTTTTTCTCTCCCTCCATCTTCCTCCACCTCCTTCCACCGCCCTCCACTTCCTACCACCTTTCTCCACCTCCCTCTACCTCCCACCACCTTCCAAACGTAAGGTTAGCCTGCCTAAACCCTAAATCAGAAAGGCCTGAAACAGATCAAATTCAACAAAGTTGCTAGAGGTTGGGGTGGAGGAAGGTGGTGGGAGGTCGGGGGAGAAAAAAAACCAAAGGGGTTCCAAGATAGAAGATAATCTAGATTTTGACATGTGACACTTTCAAAACGACGTTAATGTCAATTTAACGGAAGAGACCTTATTTAGTCCTTTTAAAAAAACAGGGACTCAATTGAGTAAAAAGAAAATTATAGCGGCCGAAACAAATCAAAGGCTTAAATATAGGGGACTAAATTACTAATGAAGCCTTCTATTTTCTTTTCGTTGTTCTCTGCATCTAGTCATTTCTTTTTCCCGTTTATTAAACTGTTCTTTTCTTTGCTTTTCTTAGGGATGAACATTAGTTTGTTTGGATCTAGTTCAGGGCATTTTTTTACTTGAGCCAATCAATTTTAGTTGGCTCTGTTCAGATTAATTTTTTCCCTTATTTGTGTCTCCAACTCAAACGGAGCCTCTCTGTCTATGAGTGGATTTGGTTTGATTCTTTTCTCAAATTTATTTTTAAAATGAAAAAAAAAAGATATTAATTAGGAAATTTTAAGTGTGAAATGTGAACTGAAAAATGAAAATTTTAAATAAATAATGGCAGACTATGCTCTAAAGTCTTAAAGTCTTAATTTAAAGGTTAATAATAAAAATATAAAGATATATTTTTAATTGGGTGGACTGCATTTGTTTGGGTTTTCAAAATCAAATTCCGAGATCCAAACCAAATTGACAGAATTATATTATTTCAATCCTATTCTAACCAATATTCCAAACCCATCCGAGTTTTGTGGTTTTGTTTCATTAGGTTCAGATAGTCAATAGTAGGTCCAAACCCAATTGACGGAAGTTCATTACTTCATTCCTATTGTAACTAATGTTCCAAACCCATCCGAATTTTGTGGTTTGTATTCATTGGGTTCTGATAGTCAATGGCGCATGTAGTGGCCACTATTGCGAACTATGATGAAAACTTTATGGCATTGTATATTGAAGTAGAGTGTGGGATGAGGTAAGGAGTTGGTTAGGTTTTCGGATCTGAAATTTGGGTGAAAATCTGAGAAAGACCTCACTTTTTAATTTTAGTGAGAGTAGTTTTGGGTATTTACATTCTTTTTGAGTTTTACTATACCCCTAAAGCACTCCTCTCCAACCCACACAGTCACCTGCTGTCCCTAATCCACCCAGCTTTGTTCTCCGGTGTACCAGCACACTCTGGTGATCCTTCAGTTTTTTTTCCTTTCATGTTGCTCTTTTTTTTTTCTTATGAATATATAAAGTCTGAACCTTCACAGTTTATATTTCCCATTCTTTGCTCTGTTGACCCCCTTTACTTGTTTTCCTTTTATAAACTTTTCAGATTTAATATTCAGAAGGGAAGAAAAAATGAAAATGAAAAGAAAGGAAATAAAATAGAAACGTGGAATAAAACTGAACGAAAATAGCTATCATCATTTGTGCATGGATCGTGTTATTTTTCTATTTTATAGACTTTATATACGTTAATGGTAAAGAAAGGAAAATAAAAATAAAAATCTGGAACAGGATAGTATGATTGTGAATGAATTTTAAATTGTTCTTCTGTTTTTGAAATTTTATATGTATATATATATATATTATTAATTATTAATTATTTCATATATTTAAAAAATATTAGCATAGTGGTTATCCTGCTATCCATGCTCTGCTAGCTGGGAATGAAAACTATGATTAGGTTATTGGATTGGTCCAAATCCTTAGTCCATTAAACATTTAGGGTATTGATGGTGGGTGGTGGTATCTTCCCCCAGATAGTTGAGTAGAGTGGTCGACGCCAAAATCATTGTCATTCCCAAATTGTGGTATTGTCCAAATATATCGGAAGAAAAAAGAGAGAATTCAGAACTGTTCTTTCTTTTCTCTCCTTTAATTCTCAGGTTTCTTTTTCATGGATCTGTAATTCAATTTTGCAATATTTCCAGTGTATATTTCGGAAGCCAAAAGAGTGCAAGGAGCGTCACAAGATTTTGATGGATAGAAGTGCTGGGGACGGTGCAGATAGTGCTGAAGATTCAGGATCTTCTCAGTCTTATCCATCTACACTGCCTGGGATTCCAAAGGCATGGATACTTCTATTATTTATTTCATGTTATGCCTTGACATATTATTGGTTCCACATTGTTGGAAAAGTTTTCAACTTTGGTTGGTTATTTTCTATCTTTAGCAGGGCAGTGCCAGGCAGTTGTTTCAGCGTTTGCAAGGACCAATGGAGGAGGATACTCTGAAGTCTCATTTTGATAAAATTATCAAGATTGGGCAGAAGCAACGTTTCCACAGGAATCAGGTTTTAAGCAAAAGCTTTTATATTAGATGGTTTCTAATGTGCAAGACATTTGAAGATGGTATTTATTATACATGATTAACATTTATGACCAATTAAATCAGATGATTAATGGTTAATTCAATTAAAACTGATGAACTTAATCGATTACTGTGGAATTTTTGTGAGTCAACTTCAATTGAACACCGGTTGCAGTTTTTTGAAGGGACATTAAGATCTAGTTTTGTTACAGCTTATGGTTTGAAAACAGGACTGGACTGGTTGGTTCAGCGGAAATTTGGTCCTGCATCCGTTCCAATTAGACCAGCAGACCTGCCTGTAAAAGAACTGGTCTAAAAATTGGTGAACCAACTGGTTTAAACCACAATAAATTTATATAGTCTTTTCAATATTTTTCAATTATGAGTTTATATCAGTGTTTTCTTTTTAAATTTTAGGAATGTTAAGATGTTCTGTTTCTTTGATATTGTTTGTGTCTATTTTCAATTTTTATTAACATCAGTTCAACAACAATTCAATTACAGTTTGACATTGATTTTTGAACAATTGTTTTGATTGGTTCTATGACCTGTTCAGTTGTAAAAACATTACTGACATTCTTGTGCAAGAACTTGTTGCTTTGATTTTAGAAATCTGTGCTTACATAATCTACCTTGACATTTACCATTCAAATTTTTATCATTTTGTGCTTTATTATTGTTGGGAGCCTAGAACAGAAAAAAGGAGAAAAATCTCTCTTGCAACTGCCTCTCTTAGGATTTCTCCTTTTACAAAGAACTATTTGTCAACTTACAATTGATAGTAGATTTGAATTCCCTCTCTCATCTGCTCTAATTTGTTCGTCAGTTACTACAACTAACTAATATTCTAGCTATCTTTACTTGGTCTTCCTCACAACGCTAAGAATACTCTGTGCATCCCAACAGTCAACATTTCTTCTCAAGGTTGAATGGAGCCAACTGATAACAGATAAATTGCATGATACTGTTTCCCCAAACATTACCTGTGCAGTATTCCATGATTGCATCTTCATCCCAAGACACATCTGTCGAAAGGCTGGCTCTAAAAGTCAACTGAAAACCACTGCTGTTACCCTGGTTTTTTTCCATCATCTGTGTTCAGTTCGGGCCAAATTGGCTCATGATTGGGCTCAATGCACAGCTTGAAATAAAATTGTGCTAGTTAAAGTTGTTACAATTGATTGAGTGTTGTTTGAGGTCCACTGCTCGGGTTCCAAATAAATCCAATTCAGGCTTGTGGGGGTTTCCGATTTGAGACTCGAGACTAAGTCTTCCTACTTATTTATTACTTTCTCAAACAAACTAATATCCTAGCTATCCTAGTTAACTTCCCCTTCCTGCACTTATAAGGTTAACCTTTTGAGAATTGGCCTTTGCCATATCTATTGATTTATTTCCTGGATGATTCCAAAAGTGCAGTTATTTCTGAGGATGTTGGACATTTAATTGTAATTTTCATATATTTTTTTAATTATGATTACAATATGTGATTACCTGGTTGACCTTTTTATTTCCTGTCCCCTTCCCTTCTTTCAATTTCTGACCACTAATTTGAAATGCTTTTGTTTGTATGTAGAATGATAATCAACCATTAGTACCTGTCCATAATTCGCATGTGTTTGCTCTTTCCCAAATCTGTCCGAACAACTTGAATGGGAGTATTTTGACGTAAGTTCTGTTTGTTTTGTGGGGGGTCGTGTACTTTGAAGTTTGAAATTTTGAATATTATTAAATTACTGTTTATTCTCATTTAGCACAGTTTGGCTTGTCTCGTAATTTTCACATTGTGTACATTGTTTTTTCTTTTTAGCACAACTGCTCTAGTATTTTAATCATATTTGATTTCTGGTGAAGGCCACTTGATCTTTGTGACACAAATCAAACAAGCCCAGATGGTCTGTCCCTTGGTTATCAAGGATCTCATACTGGTGGTTTACCAATGTCCAATCATAGTTCTGTACCTCCTGTTCATCCTTCAGCTGGGTTGAATTCATCTATTCCATCATCTTCTGGTGTGAATCTTAGCAATAACTTATCATCATCTGGTCCATTGGGGGCCTCTGCCAGGTTAGAATGTTTTATAACTAGAGTTTCTTGCTGTCCAATTATTAAATGTAAGAATATTAGTTATTCAATGCTTGGGAATCACATGTGTTTTTAGGGATAGTAGATACGGAGTTTCACGAACTCCACCTTTATCAGTTGATGAACAGCAGAGAATACAACAATATAATCAGATGTTGTCCAGTAGAAACATGCAGCAATCTACCATTTCCGTGCCTGGGTCTCTTTCAGGAAGTGATCGAGGTGGTGGGAGAATATTGCCTGGCAGTAATGGTATGGGCATGATGAGTGGGATCAACAGAAGCATTACAATGCCTAGGCCAGGGTTTCAAGCAATTCCATCATCATCTATGCTTAGTTCTGGGGGCATGCTTTCTTCTAGTATGGTGGGGATGCCAAGCCCTGTAAATATTCACTCTGGAGTTGGTGCTGGACAAAGCAACTCAATGCTGAGACCACGGGAGACTGTACACATGATGAGGGTGAGAAGTGTTCATATTCTCTCTTACAATTTATTTTGGGTTCTATTGATAACAGTTAACATTTAGAAGTTGGAATTCTTGTGGCAATGAAACTTAATATCCATCCAACCAGCATCCTAGTTTTTTAACAATGTTTCTAACGGCTTCTATTGACTTGGTAATTTTTAGCAAGTTGGTTCTATTTTGAACGATTTGCCCTTGTGCTTCAGTCAACATTGTTTTTGTGATCCAATTTTATTCTGACTAATAATTTTTCTTCTGATTTTCTTTAGCCTGGCCATAATCAAGAACACCAAAGACAAACCATGGTTCCAGAACTTCCGACGATGCAGGTTACACAAGGAAACAGTCAAGGCATTCCTGCTTTCAGTGGGATGAGTTCTGCCTTTAATAATCAGACAACTCCACCATCAGTTCAGTCATATGCAGGGCATGCCCAGCAGCCACATCAATTATCTCAGCAACAGTCCCATCTCAGCAATCCCCGTCCCCTTCAAGGTTCAAATCATACTACTAATCCACAACAGGCCTACGCTATCCGATTGGCAAAGGAAAGACACTTGCAGCAACATCAGCGGTATCTGCAGCACCAACAACAGCAGCAGCAGCTTGCTGCATCGAGTGCCTTGATTCAACATGGTCAGGCACAGTCCCAACTTCCTATACCATCCCCTGTGCAAAATAATTCCCAGGCACAACCTCAAAATTCATCGCAGCAAGTATCTCTTTCCCCTGTAACACCGACATCCCCTTTGACTCCCATTTCTTCTCAGCAACAACAGCAGAAACATCATCTACCACATGGTTTCAGCAGGAATCCCGGTGCTAGTGCATTGACTAACCACGCAGCCAAACCACAGCAGCGGCAACCACAGCAGCGGCAACCACAGCAGCGGCAATATCCACAGCCAGGTCGGCAGCATCCTAATCAGCCACAGCATGCACAGGCTCAACAGCAGGCGAAACTTCTGAAAGGACTAGGAAGAGGAAACATGGTGGTCCATCAGAACAACTCTGTTGATTCTTCTCATCTAAATGGGTTATCTGTACCTCCAGGAAGCCAAACTGTTGAGAAAGGGGACCAAATCATGTCCATGATGCAAGGTCAAAACTTATATCCTGGATCTGGTAATCCAAATCAACCACCCAAGCCAGTAGTTCCTGCTCATTCTTCAAATCATTCCCAGTTGCAGCAAAAGCTACATTCTGGACCAACAAACACTTCTTTGAAACAACTTCAGCCAGTGGTATCTGTATCTGATAATAGCATTCCAGGAAATGTTTTGTCAGTTACTGCTGGCCATATGGCATCATCTCCACAGACAGCAGTTGCTTCTAACCATCAACAACTGCCACTGCAATCCCAGCCACAGTGTAAGCAAAGTAACCAAACTCAATCAAATGTTCAGAGAATCTTACAACAAAACTGTCAGGTGCATTCTGAGTTGTCAAACTTGTCTCAATCTGATTCACCTAAAGTTGATCAACATCCTGCAAACAGTGCTTCCCAAGTTGGTAGAAACACTGCAATGTCTCCAGGTTGTATGGATGCAGCTAGTGTAACTGTTGTTCCTCCTTCTGCATCTTCTCAGTGGAAAACGTCAGAATCATCATTTAATTCCAGTGTGGCCAATCCAGTTACTCAAGCAAGCTCTCTAGGCAGTACAACACATGTTGGAAATGAGCAACCGACTATTAATCAAGGGATGGGACCACAACAATTATCAACTAGCTTACCTTCTCATACACATAATTCTGGAGGGCAGTGGCAGCAGCAGCCACTGACTCTCCAACAACAATCTTTACCACAGCCTATCCCAACTCAACAGTCTTATCAGTCTCCAGAACATCAGAAGCAACAGGAGCAGGAGCAGCATTCTCCAAAAGATGTAGCTTTGCAACATCAACCTCAGCAACAAGTGAAACACAAGCAACAGGGACAGAGCAGTTTGCTTATCCGGCCACCCAATTCTAAAGTGGAATGATGATGTCTGATGGATGGAGCAGCTGAGTGTGCTTGGTTCTGTCTGGATTGGAGTCTTATACCCTTTTACTACCATTGTACAGGTATTTTTATTTTCTATGCCCTTGTGTTATGAAAATTTAGTGACTATTGAAATACATATTTTTGCTGAATCCTGTTTGTGGAGGATGGCCTAAAATTGAGAACTTTTCATGGGAGAAATAGGTAAAATTTTATCTTGAAAATTTATTTATTGATGCTTATGAAGAATTTTTCCCTCGATGGTAATCTTGGTATTTGATTATCACTTGGACAACAGTGACATTGTGAGAGAAACCTGGAATTTAACAAATAGGAGATTTATCCCCTGAAGATAGCTACAAACTTGAATGCACTATAGGGTTTGCACCTCCCTACTTCAAAGGCCCCAATCCAACTTAATAATTGTAACTAATTGATGGAGTTATCAACACATTATTCTCAAGAGTACGAATATAATTTAGATATTTTTTATTATAAAAGATCTGCACCTTATAGACTTGAACATTTTGGCCAATTGTTCATTAGAGTTGACAAAATCTAGTGATGTCTCCGGATTTCAACTTTTCTCTTATGAAATGATAATCTACCTCAATTTGTTTGGTCTTCACATAGAAGACATTATCGGAGGCAATGTGTAATGTAAGGTGCATTTGGGAATTTTCTTCAAATTTAATCTTAGAGGAGTTGCTTTAGCCATTTGAGCTCACAAATGACTAAGGTCATTGCCTTGTATTTTGCTTTTACATTTGGTCTTGCTATGACATTGTTTCTTACTGTTCCATAATATTAAATTACATCCAACAACAAAACAACACCCTAACGTGGAGAATCTATCACTCGGTGACATTGCCAATTAGCGTTGGAATACCCAACAATTTGATTGTTTCTCTTTTCTATATAAATAAGGCCTTTCTAGGAGCATTCTTAATATACTTCCGTATTTGTACAGCTATATCACAATGATCTTGACTGGAGAGTTAAAAAATTGACTTACTGTGCTCAATTGTCTAACTCGTTGGCCTCTTTTGTCTTCATTTCTGACCTCAGTTCGTTGTTTTAATGTACTTTGGTGTTGGGACACATTCGCCCTTTTAGCGTCTTAGGGTTCCTCTTCTCTCTTCTCAAGTTTGGTTGTTGTTCTTCATCTTTGAGATGGCTTCAATAGGCTCTGCTCCTATCTTTTCTGCTACTGCTACCATTACAAGTGCAAGACTCACTTGGAAGAATTATTCACCTTGGTTTGCCTATGTGGAGTTTTGGTTCCTTGGTCAATGATATCACGATCATTTAAAATCTAAAGTCAGCTCTATTCTTGATGCAAATAGATTTGAGGGCAAAAGATTGACTTCCAACCATGTGCTGTTTTATGGTAGTTAGCTGACCCTGATGTTTTTAGAAATGCTTAGATCCATCAAAACAAATTTCTCTCTTTAGAAGAATGTGCATGACATTTTTTGCTATTGATATTTAGCCTCACTTTGATGCAACTCAGTATCTTCTCTCAAACAGGCTAACCATGATATGGTCTCACATATGACAAAGGTTAGGGTTGTTGCAGAAGTTAAAAGATTTATAGTGGTGAACTCAGTAGAGGATCTCAACAAGAAACTTGATAGATATTATATGGTCTTAATTCTGAGAAGCCAACATAGGATTTTGATCCTGTCTGTGATCAGATTCTAGCCAGTGGTCAAATATCTTCTATGGATGTTTTAATCACTAGACTCATCCATGGGCCTAACTTAATGAACGATGACAATCAAACCGAAGTTATTGAAACTTTTGCCATGACAATACCTAGTGAAGGAGGAGGAAGTTGGAATCTGAGGACGTTGTGTTAGGAGTGGTTGTCCTTAACGCTCATACTGACATGAACACCGGACACAAACATGGATGCTTTGACATGTGTTGTCTCTACAATGTAGGACACGGGGAACACAAATCTATATATTAGATCATTATGGATTATTTAATTTAACAACCAATATTTATATACTCAAATCTATGTAGCACGAATACTGACATGAACAATTGACATGACATAGACATGGGCACTACAACATTGTAGTCTCCAAAATGTAGAACACGGGGACATAAATCTATATATATATTAAATCATTATAAATTATTTAATTTAAAAACCAATATTTGTACACTCAAAATTATCTATAAACAAGGTTAGTCAAATATAATAATCTAAACATATTGTTACCTTATACAAAAATGAATCTAATCCATCTATCTATTATCCAAAAAGTGAAAAGTAGTAATCATATACGATTTGTTCCTTATATTTGTAATCATAATAAAAACTTATGCAATAAGTTTATGGGTTTTTAGAAAATCATTACATTTGTCCTTATTAACATTGTGTTAGAGTCATGTCAAAATCATGTCAGAGAAAAAAAAAAGTCTTTCAGATTTGCCTTAGAGAAGTCACATGCATGATATCCCAATCCCAATGCATGCAAAACTTTCCAAAATTAACTTAGAAAGAAATTATGATTGACAAACTTGCTCTATTCTCCATCTGGATTCCTATGAAATGCTCTAATATACAAAAGAATGAGTAGATTTTTCAAAAATCTAGAGAGAAGTGAAAGAAGTTTCTAGAGATATGATTTTTCTGAAATGAAGTTTGAGTAGTTAATTTTTGGTTAAATTATGCCCTTGGTCCCTCTATTTCTATAAGTCTCAATTAGGTCTCCAATTTTGATAAATGATATCAGTGATGCCTTTCTGTTAAGTTGGGGTAAACGACATTAAGGGAACAATGAGGTGACATGGTCGTGTGTTGAAACAGTGACAAGGAAAATAAAATTGAAATAAATTACTGACGTGGAAAAATGTTATTTAATAATTAGAAGTAATTTGAATATAGGGTTTTCTAAATAACACAGATTGAGGATTCTGGGCAAATTGGGGTTTCTAAAATTAGAATTTGAAGAAAGGGAAGGGGAGAGCGGAGAGGGATTTGATTGAGAGGATTGACAATGTGAATTTGTTTTGAAATTTCTTTGATACTTTACTTCATCACTCCAAGAGAAGGGAAAGCCATGGCCGTTGATATGAAATTTGTGCAGTTATTGGAGAATTTGAAGGTAGAGGATCCACGGCTTTCCCCGAACACGTGGGAATCCATACCTTCTGAGAGTGGACTGCACTCTTCTTCGTCTCATTCTCTAAATCAACCTCTCTCTCACCTCTCCACTCTCTTTGTAAGTTCCTCTTCCTCTTCCAAACTAACCTATTCTATTCGCCTTCATTCTTGCTTTCCACTGTAATGCAATGCGTTTCACTATCTGAAAACCTAGTTAATTTCCAATATTCGCCTTCATTCATGCTTTCGCATCACGGGGATAGATCAGCGAGAGGCAGGTTTCAGGCCAGAGGAGAGGGTTCTGGAAACAGGGCGTAGACTCGAACATTATTGCAAGTGTTTTAATGTTCCATTTGAGTTCAATGCCATTGCAAGGAAATGGGATACCATCAGATTCGAGGACCTCAAGATAGAGAAAAACGAATTTGTAGTAGTGAATTGCATGTTTCAGTTGGAGCATCTACTTGACGAGTATGGGGTGTTGGATAATCCAAGGGATGCTGTTTTGAGGTTGATCACGAAGGCAAACCCTGACATATTTGTGCACAACATTGTCAATGGCTACCATGATGTTCCATTCTTTTAGAAACCCAATTTGCCTAGAATTCCCAATCTGTGGTATTTAGAAAACCCTAAATTCCAAATTACTTTTAATTATTAAATAACATTTTTTCACGTCAGTAATTTATTTCCATTTTATTTTCCTTGTCACTGTTTCAACACACATAACCATGTCACCTCATTGTTCCTTTAACTTGTTTACCCCAACTTAACCGAGCATTATCGAAATTAGAGACCTAATTGAGACTTATAAAAATAGAGGGACCAAATCAATATTTTTGAACAAAAATAGGGATCAAGGACATAATTTAATCTTAATTTTTTCTATTTCTAAGCTAAATGCTTTAATAATAAAATATGCATACTTCATCTTAGGTATACCATTTTTACTCTTAAAACAATTTCTAGGTTCTTACAATTGTTAATGTAAATTGTGACTTGTTTATAATGAATTTCTTTAATTTTGGGTAATGATTTTTTTAGTATGTGAGGTATAAATATTTAGTTCATATTGTAGAAGCCATCCTATTTGTGCGATTCTGCTGTTGTCATTTTAGGATGGTCCCTTTTTAATGTGACATTGTTAACTGTATGCAGCTATGTGTTTAATGACAATGGAATTTTTTAAAATACAGATAATATATCTTTTTGATGTTGCAATGGTAAAACTAAAGCAATGTCGATACTGAAGTTGAGCTTTATCCGAGGTATTAATCTCTTACAGGGCTGCGACCCAAGAAAAACAAAAGGTAGACTCCCTCTTTCCTAAGGAAGAGCCAGCTTGTTCACTCAGGGTAGCCAATATTGATACCAATTCCCCCTCCTTTCACTTCTCCGTCACTACCATACCCATACACTTGGCCCCTCGAATGACTGATGATTTTACATGCAAATAATATTTGACTAACATTTATGCTTAATGGGGTGATTTGTTTCTCCTTGAGAATTCACTGATGAATATTTTACTCTTTTGTTATATGTATTGCTTAATATCGGATTCCTATTAATGATGCATCCTTTTTACTCGTGTGGATCTGACCTTCAATTTTATTTTTCTGGTGCATTTATCTATATTTGTCATGGCAGTATGCAAAGAAGACTTCAATTTTGTTTTGGTTTGTCTGCAGATGATGCTGGTCATACATGAGGGCTTTGGAATATGGAGATAGATATCCATTGTTTTCAGTAGGTCCTGTTAAAAATTAGGAAAAATTGTATTGGTAGGCATCATTGCTTACTTATTCATTTCACAGGTCTTGTATATTACCGCTGTTTTTAGAGGGTATTTTTACTATTTTCTTAGGTAAGAGACGAATATAGAGGTATGTGTACAGCGTCGTCTCTTCCTTGTAACCCCCTCCCTACTTTTCGTTTTTTTTTGTCTTGTTTTCCCTGCCCTTGTGCAGAGGAACTCGTTATTTTTGTTCTAGATTAGTGAATGTATTATTAGCCTGTTAGATAATTGGGATAGGAATCATTTTTATGAGTAAAAGCCAATTCAAAGTTTTGTGAATATCTGCCATTGGTGTATGCAAATATTTTGATATTACGAGTTTGTAACCATTTTTTTACTTTCTGAAATTGGACAAAAAACTGTTTGAGGAACAAGACCTTGATTATGTTATTTTTGCATGTGTATTATTTGTTTGATGTACAAGAAGCAAATTTTGGAATTTGATTCAGTTCGTAGATGATTGCATGTCCTTGTTGTAAAAGATCGTTAGTGTAAACTTTGATATTTATAATTGTCTTATTTAAATTAATATTATTTCTACTGATTATTTTATTCAGTGTACTGGTATTCAGTTTGACGGTGATCAATCCTTGCCAAATTATGTTTATATTTTTGGAAGTTTGTATTATATATCAAATGTCAAATTAAGCCTAACATCAATGAAACAAGATTCAGAAAAGTGAATTGCGAATCACGCCCAATGAAAATATAAACAAATGAAAAGGTAGAAAAAATAAAACCTACTTGAATCATATATTATACAAAATAAGTATTATGTTGCAATTAATGTCTTTTCTGTTTTATGGTATAAATCACTCTTACAAAGGGACACAACAATTGGTTAGAAGTGAAAAAAAAAATCCCAACTAACATTGTATACAATTGGTTATTAACACATATGACTTTGGTTATTATACTGTTTACTTGTTACATGTCTATAATCAAACTATTTTTTCTAGATATATCTCAGTATGGTAAAATCTACAAAACCTCAAATTTGTTTTCAACCTCTTTATTTTTGAAGTTGCTGCTAAAATTTCACATTCAGCAAGTTCAAGCATTCCATGAACTTGTTCATTAGAATTGGTTCCATGAAGACATCTATTTGATTACATAGTTTTGTTGGAGTATATCGCGAATCAATCTTGAGGATAACTCTAATATCCTTAGTTTTTGTTATGGATCTTATGATCTGTTTTATAACTTGTTAATGCACCTTCTCCAGGTTATTCAACTAATTGTTTAAGCAACTTGTGTATATCATCATATACATCAGACTCCTTACTATATATTAGTACAAGGAGCATGCAATATGTATTAATTCTCCTCATCAATAAGTAACTTGAGCTCAAATAGACATATAGACGCTGTTAAACGTATGATCTTGACTTTATCATGTTTTATTCCAAAACATCCTAGAACCTTTTGGATGTATTATCTTTGACACCAAAAGAACTTCTTTTGGGCTTATCCTGTCCCAAACACACCATGAACTAAGTACTATTTAAATCCCTTAGTACATAGTAAGCGGTATACGACCACCAATCCCTACTAGACTGCCTATCATATATTAAGGAAACTCCCAGTACACCTTAGTTCATAATAAGCGATACACGGTCACCAACACCTGTTAGTTCATAATAAGCGATATGCGGTCACCAGCATTTTGCAAAACAGCCTACTGCATACTATGAAGCCTTGATACACTAGCCAGTCCTATTCACTCAGTTGTTCACCCAACATGAAGTACCCAACTTCTGAATCCTACATAGTCGCATACCGAGCACTGAGTGCTCTTAACCTGCCCCACAATATGCAGTACACGACCTGGCCAATCCACAGCCGCCTACCAACAACTATCAAGGGTCATTCTACTAATTTCACCCATTTCTACTAGATCCAGGAACAATTACAAAGGTGTTTTGGGCCCAAAGGCCCATTTCAGGTAGGATCCATAAGTGAAAAGGTATAAATAGCACATTATCCTATGCATTCATTACGCATTAACTATTTTCTTATATCACCAGTGTTAACTTAAGCATCAGAGTGCCTTTTATAGGTACCTTCCCCTCGCTTTTTGGATGAGATTTGTTGGAGTCAGAGGATGATTTTTTTGAAGACCGGGTACTAGAAGAGTTTTAAAAAATTGACAGGGTACTACTTGGTCCCGTAAGAACAAATCCTTCTTGATCTTTGTCTAATATTCTAAGATGCATTGATATCAATCATCTTAAATTCACTACATGGTACAACTGTGAAGCTTTTTCAAGTGAACTTTAATTGTTCTTTATGTGATTGTTTCTTTTTATACTTTTTATATTAAAAAGGTGTAACTTAGAGATATTTGTATTATTGTTGTAATAATTTAATTTTTTTAATGGAACCTTTTAAGCTATGTTCTTAAAGGAGAACTGTAACATGTGAGTGTGAATGAACCAATATAAAATCTTATATGTTCTTGATTTTTTGAAGTAAGTAGTCTAGTCAGAACAATACGAAAAGAGTCTAAGGCTCTATTAAACCCCCACTTCCCTTCTACAGCTAATTGTTTTATCAACTTTTTGAACGTGGGTTCAAACTTAATTTTATGTATGAAGTGATAAGACACCCAAATACCTTCAACATTGAGTAGCCAACAAGTTCTCCTTACTATATCTTAATTAAAGTCTTGAATTGAATGGTTGTAGATGGAGAGGGCAACACCTCCACTATTATATAAGCAATTGTTATTTAATTAGAAATTATGAGTAATTGTTATTACATTAATAAGGTTTCTACATTGAAATATTAGTAATAGGTTCTCTTTACTATATCTTAATCAAAGTCTTGAATTGAATGGTTGTAGATGGAGAGTGCAACACCTCCACTATTATATAAGCAATTGTTATTTAATTAGAAATTATGAGTAATTGTTATTACATTAATAAGGTTTCTACATCGAAATATTAATATTTATAAATTTGATATCTCTCACGGATATTATAACTAAGTCTTTTATGAAGGATCATCTTAAGGAAGGTCATTTGAATTTTTTTAGAACAACTCTTAATGATCATCTTATCACTCTACTTACCCTAAATTCTCTTATTTAAAAGAAAATGTAAGAACAAACAATTTGTATTTCTATTTATTAGAAAAAAGCTACAGAACATGGAAAAGTCGATACCCAAGGTCATGATACGATGAACTACTCTGATACTACTAAATGTAACACCCTTATTATAATATAAGAACTTGTTATTTAATTAGAAATGAAGAGTTTTTTTTTTGTGATGAAGATTTTATCATAGTCATGGATGAACTACTCTAATACCACTATGTAACAACCTTATTATATAATCTAAGCAATTGTTATTTAGTTAGAAATTAAGAGTTTTTTTTATGAAGGTTTTCGCATAAAAAAACATTAATTATAACATAACCTCATAAATGTGCGTGTGATTGAGGTATTTATAAGTCCTCTTAACAAGCCTAATATGTAATATATATAATGAGGACCTAGGATGTGACCTACAACAATAAGACTCAATCTCACTTTATCAAACATATCCATCCATATTCCACTTTTGATGATCTATAATGAACATCATAAGTTACTTGGGGAGTGATTCGATAATTGAGTATTTATCATTATAAACAGTGTAATCTTTTTTCTTGAAGATATATATTCACTACTTAACCTAGCCAATGCTCATCTAGAATCAAATAATCACAAGTTTGTCCTATAAATATCCTATAGTAAGGTGCTACTTTGAAGTATTCAGATATCCACCTATTTGGTAAGTACTTCCAGATATCCCATCATTATCTCTAGTTTTCATCTGTAATGTACCAAACTGTGACTTTTCAAACAAAGACACTCATGCATTAATATGGTTTAAACTCATTCTACGAAAACCTCAATTAACATAAATTTCTTCTTCAAGTATCCCATCAAGGGATGATGATTTGACATCCATGTAATGAATTTTCCATCCAAGTTGAGAAGAAATTGCAAGAAGGAATCTTATTGTATTAAGTCTGGCAACTAGTGCAAATGTGTCATAATAACCAACACAAAAAAATTGTGCATACCCTTTAAGTACAAGCCTTCTTTATGCTTGTTACTTGAGCCATCGACATTTAATTTAGTTATGAATACCCATTTCACTCGATTATCTTTTTGTCTTGTGGTTTATCAATAAGTTCCCATGGTTTCTTCTTTTCCATCATATCCTCCTTCATTTCATTCTTCCACTTGGTTTCTTTGAAAGCTTCTTCATGATCAGTTGGTTCACATATTCCAACATTGCATCTCTCATATATTTCTGAAATCAGTTGAGTGCCTCTGACTGGCAGATCATCCTCCCTTTCATCTAGCCATGAACTTCCCTTTGGTAATGGGATCTTTAAGTCTTTCCAATCCCATTCTTCATTTTCCATGAACTACACATCTCTACAAATTGTTATAGTTTCAATTTCAAGGTGGAAAACTTTATAAGCTTTTGAAATTGTATTGTACACAATAAAGAGTCCAACACCAACCTTTTTGTCTAGTTTATCTTGTTTAACCCATGGAATATACATCAAACAAAGACAACCAAACACCCTGAGAAAAGGCATTTGAGGTATGTATCCATGTCATGCTTCAAAATGAGTTTTACTTTTTAATGACTTTGTAGGAAGTCTATTTTGTAAGAACACAGTTGTATTTGCAACCTTTGCCCAAAACATCTTTGGCAAATTCTTTTCATGTAACATACATCTAACCATCTCCATAACATTTTTTTTCTTCTCCCACAGACTCCATTTTGTTCTAGAGTATATGGAACTGTAAGTTGATGTTCAATTCTAGCCTTCTCACAAAATGAATTAAACTGGTGTGAGGTATACTCCTTGCCATTATCAGACCTTAAAGTTTGAATTTTACAACCAATTTCATTTTCCATCCTTGCTTTAAACTTCTAGAAAATGATTTTAACTTCTAACTTAAATTTTAGAAAATAAATCCAACACATTTATATTAGATCATCTTCAAAAATAATGTAGTAACTATTACCTTTAAGGGAGACGGTTCTTTGAGGTCCTCCTACATCAATGTGAATTAGCTACGACTTCTTTTTGGCTCTCCAAGTGGTTGTTGGGAATGGAAGTCTACTTTGCGTTCCATATTGACAAGCACGACAATTTGTAGATATCACTTCAAAATCAAGCAAATCTCTGACCATTTCACATTTTTGCAATTTGAGAAGCCCTTGATAGTGATAATGCTCAAGTCTCTTATGCCACAACTCTACAACATTTTCTTTTATTGAGAAAACTACCTGCTCCGCTAGAGTTGGATTGAGTGAAAAACTGTTGCCTCTCATTTTCACTTTGAAAAAATCTTTACCTACAACATCCTTGATTAAGCAACAATTGTCTTCAAAAAAACACCTTAAAGCCTTTTTCTAATAGTTGATCGACACTCAACAAATTTTGTTCTAGGTCGGGTACATATAAGAATGGTTCTGATTCCTTTTACAAGAATATAACTGCCATGGCTTATCTTAACTTTTGAAATTTTTGAAGGCTTAAGTTTCTTAGAGTTCCTTCATGTGATTGGTACATCCACTATCAATTAGCCAGGATTCACTTGAGATATTGCTTGAAGAAAAAGTTGTCATAAAAAATTGATTTTCCTCTTCTTCATTTGCAATTTTAGTATCTTCTTCTCTCTACTGGATTGTGTTCCTGCAAATCACAACTTAGTGTCCAAGTTCGTTGCACTTGTTACACTTAGCATCAGACCTTCTCCAACACTTGAATAGAGGATGACTCGTTTTGTTGCAATGCTTACAAGGAGGAAATCTTCCCTTCAATCTTCTAGCTTTATTTTCATTTCTAGAGGAATTCTATGCATTTGTTTGTTGTTTGTTCATTTTCTTTTTATATCTCCTGTAACATCTTAGTCAGATATTACTAATTTAAATAAAATAGAAATAATAATAGTAATAATATCGCATTTTATAAAACCTTTTTCCCAAAACGCAGAAAAATTTCAACGTTATTAAAAATGCTAAAATCTAAAATTCGTGCTTTAACTCAATGTTTACATATTTAAAAACTAATAGTAATTCATGTTTAGAAATAGTAGATATAAACCATAAAAATAAAACTTCCATGTTGCCCCTCTCTAGCACTATGCCTCACCAGCTTTACCTGCAACATCATTTGCTCCCGTGTATCGAATTACACGATCATCGCCAAACACAAGCAGATAGGGTGAGCTAACAATATAAATATATACATAACCAAAAAAAATAAAGCGCACACACTCGTCAGAGAACCTCTATCCTTCGATTCCATAAAACTTGGTCATAACCATGTTCATCCACGTTCTACATCCTTGGATGATGACCTTAAGATAACCCTTGCTGCCACAAGTAGGGATGACAACGAGGCGGGACGGGGACGAGTTTCACTATCCCATACCCATCCCCGTAAAAATAATTCATCCCCATCCCTATACCCAAACCCAACGGGTATCAAACTTTTGTCTCATCCCCATCCCCACCGGGTATAATCTCGTACCCATACCCGTACCCGTTTTCTTACTACTTTAATATTAATTTTAATTAATTTTTATAAAATAATAAAAAATTACAGTAAAAGAAACATAATATTATCAAATATTCAATATTAGGAGGATGATTATTTTTTCGATATTAAATACTTTAAAATAAATTATAATTGTTTACATTTTAGATTAGAATACCAAATAAAATTTCATGAGAACCAAAACATTTATTAAATTTACAAACATTAATGAAACCTAGTTGATAAATTTTAAAATTATTTTAAAAAAATAGAAAAGGAGAAAAAATATTCAAATTAAAATATATTTTAAATGTTTGTTTACTTTAATTTTTTAAATTATAATGAATCTCTTTTTTATACACTAATAAAAGTTATAGTACATCACTTGATCAAAATGACACAAAGAACAAATAATAAACATAATAATAAAATTTTAACATAGATCTTGTATCTTTTGAACTCCAATATATGTTGGATGGTGATAAAAAAATATTCATGGCAATTACATTAAATTTTTATATTGTAGT
>Ga0214542_1000777_pt1 | contig 61108 bp, 23 predicted proteins | sample CNSS1metaG_FD_160096 | JGI IMG/M metagenome (GOLD analysis project Ga0214542, IMG submission 160096) | Root nodule microbial communities from cowpea collected in UCLA plant growth center, Los Angeles, California, USA - CNSS1 | ecosystem: Host-associated > Plants > Roots > Nodule | place: USA...
AATGTTTTCATAAATTGTGGATACGAAATAGTCAAATTTTGTTGGGTATCAATGTCTTATTTCGAAAGTTTTAAAAGGAAGTAATAACAAATAAATAATTTAAATACCCTTTTAACTTTTAAAATGTGTAAGTGCTCGTGTGACCGCTCGCGTCGACTTAGTACTTAATACCTTCGCTTTTCTATAAGATTGCTAAAAAAATACAAAATTTTCAAATATTAAGAAAGAGTGATATCAACATCTTCGAACAAATTGTTTTCAAAAAGTCTTTTTTCATAAAGAACTATGTGACCCTGATTTTCCATTATGAATGGAGATACGTAGGAGCAAGGAGTAATCTTTGTCGGGCCCCAAAAACAAAAAAAAAATTGTTTCCTTGTTTTTCTTTGTCATCTTTATTTATTTATTTATTTATTTTTATTATTGTTAATTTATTAATTTATTAATTTTTATTTTGTTTTATTTATTTATATTTTATTTATTTATTTTATTTATTTTATTTTTTTTAAATAAATATTTAAAGGAGACCACATCAATTTGTATTTTAATTAAAGGTACCGTTTTAAGGATGGGCGTGGTAGGGTGCTAACACTTTCCCTACGCGTAATTAACTCCCGTACCCCATCTCTGTTTTCGTAGACCTTGCTCTTTTTTATGGTTTTGCATAGTTTCCTATAATAACTATGGTGGCGACTCCAAAACCTCTTTTTACAAAAATTTTATTTTTTTGGTTCGTCATCCCGTCGCGATTTTGGTTGTGACACACATTTTATACAAGTCTAACCGAAAATTTATTTTTGAAAGTTAAATTTATATGGAAGGAAAATAATTTAAATTTTGAAGAACAAATACATGATTTAAATTATGATCGAATAAACAATTCAATCTTGCTTTATGTTTCCATATCCAATTACTTGTCTCGGTATACTAGTCACATATTAATTTCTCAAATGAAGTCTTGAACATTAATCTACAAGGCATTCAACATAAACGGTAACTTTCAATACGACTCATCCCATTCAATATATATTTTTTAGATTATTACACTATTAACTCCGCATTAGAAATGTGTTTATTAAATGTTTGGTTTTATTTTGGATTGCATAAAATATAAATATATAATCTGCATCAAACATTTTTTTTTTAATAACTATGATTCTTTTCACATAAATACAATTTTTGAGTTATGGCATGTTAGAATTTGGAGTGGACAAGGACCCAACATAAGAACAAAAAGCAAGACCCTGTGGCCTTGTTCGTTCATACGTATATTGCTTTCACATTCCGCAATGAACCAACGTTTCAGACAAAATCTCAGAATGCCTTAAATTTAGGCTTTAATCGAAAATATTCAAATCTATTTTCCATTATCTGTTACTTTACTGCTATCAATCAATGCTTCGTTGCTTCTACCCATAACCCTAATACGTCACACTCATGCATCAATTAATAATTATTTATTTTAACTTTATATCCTTCAACAAAATATTTATTTACAACAAAGTTCATAACTATTCTTTAAGTACATCATAATTTCAATTAATTTTTATACAATCAAGAATTTTTTTTTTATTTGACTTTTATCATTTAAGAGACACGATATTCTCATTACTTCATTTATTCACTTCCAACTTATTTATTTCATCATTCAATTTCCCTAACTATTGTTTTTCAATAACAAGTTAATTAACGAGTTAAAAATGAAAAAGAATAAATATCAAAATATTTGAAACACTTAAAACAATAATAATTACTTATTATTACAAACAATAAGATATAACTAAAAGCAGAGCCAGAAATATCTTCTGAAATTCACATTTATTCCATTCCATTATAAAGGCAATCAGTGATATTCGTACCTTTTTCCTTAATAATATTATTACGATGATGATTATTAGATGGTGGAAGTTAATTCTGATAAACAATTGGTTTTGGGTGGTGAATGTTTGAATCCACAGTGATTCAAAAGTTTTCCACCATTCCCTTTGAAATATTTGGCAGTGGAATTTATATTTTTGGTTGTTGTTGTTTAAAAAAGAAAAGACAAAAGAGTGTAGCATGTCTAGGGTTTGGGAGACAATGAAAAGGACATGGCTGCGAGTTATGGGTGTTTTGCGTGCGTGCTGAAACCAAAACGAGACAGCAACGCAGTCGTTTTGGACCCTCTGAAAAAACATGCAGAGTATTGCACAGACGACAAATGGCGCCGCCTGTCGTTAATCATTGCACTTCCTTTCTATTATCTTAATGTTTTTTTTTTCTTCATCCTAATATATTTTTGACCATTTCACAAACCTTAAAATGTGAAGGCCTTGTGTTTTCTTAAAAGTTATATCTGCCATGTGAAAAATTTTAATTTTAAGAATGTTTTTAACATGATTAAATTTAGATTGTCAACAATAACGTGTTTGAATTTTCCACGTAAAATGTAGTAAATAATAAATCAAATAAATAAATACAATAACGTGTTTCATTCTTTCTTTTAATTATTGAATAAATAGTTCTCAATTTGTTTTCTTTTCTTCTTTTTGAAACTTTATGTAAACTTTTTGCCTTTTGCGAGTGGTCCGACGTTCTTACGATGAATGAAGTGGTGCATGTAATATAATCGCAATGGCAGAAAGCCTAATTTCATTAATTTACAATTTCATATGTGATTAGATAGATAATGATTAAAAGTTAATCGATTATGGCTTTTTTTTTTTGTGACGTGCAAATTAAATAGCTTATGATCTATTGCAACAAAACCTAATCGATTGATTATGATTAAACTTAATTGATCATCATTTATTTGTTTCAGTCCTCAAGTGTCAAGAAAATAAATTTATCATTGCAAATCCAACAAATTATTGGTAATCAGTTATGTTTATAACATCGATTAATATAATGATTATATTTTTCTTTGTTTCTTTCTATTCATTCTACCTCTCTTTGTGAAAAGTGTTTTTATTTCTTATCACGTCGATCTATTTGAACATGTTTATTTTCATTCAACTTTTCACAGCTAAAACCATTTTTATTGTGCTTAATGAAGGAACTAAAAAAGCACTAAATCCATTTATTTACACACTTAAACTTTTCGTGCTATTTTTCTAAGACTCTAGATATCTTGATTTTACATGTGAGAACTATATGGTTTAGAATTTAGTAACATTGTTCAAAACGATATCGTGAAAAAAAATAAAAAACAAGTATATGGTGGGCTCATTCATCTAAATATAGTAAACATTTGACTTAAAATACAAAACATAATTAGTAACACCATGTCTATAATACATCATCATCTCAAGTCAAATCAATACACATTTCATAAACCATCATTTTACATACATTTTAGTAATTAAGTCAATATAATATTAATCAAATTCATTGAGATTTGAGAAAATAAAGTTAGATACAACATTTGAGAGAGATTATCTCAATTGATAAAAAAAAAACAAAAACACTGAGAGAAAAAACAAGTAAATTTGTGTTGTCTCCTCACTTGAGCCATGAGACGTAACTTAATTAGGGAAGTTTCATGTTTGAGTAAAAGTTAAGTTGAAACTACTTTCTAATGACCACATTTTTCCGAGTGAGATGTGTATCACTTGAAAAAAAGTTCCGAAATGAGAGATTTGGCTTGCTAATATATTTTTTCCCAAGCAAAAATATTTTTCTTGAACAAAAATATTATCACAAAGAGACTTGCTGCAAATATCCATCACATTACCAACAGATTTTCAAGAAGTTATTCCATTTGTAAGATTAATAACAAATTACCATTAATTTTTTCAAAGATTCCCTCTTATGATCATTTCAACTCGTCGATGATCATTGAAAATCAATATAACATTTACTTACACTATATTCATGCATAATTATATATCTCAATTTAGAAAAACTACATTTACTCATTGTTCTTGTTTGTAGAATCAACTATTCTCAACTAAGATCTCCAAAAGTTGATGCCTTCTCATACGTTGACCTTCCAATTTTCACAAGCTGATAATTTCTCAAATATCGTCCTCTCTAAGTCGTAATGGGGAGGGGGTGCCTGCAGAAGATATTATGACGCTCAAGTCAGCAAAGTGCATCATACAACAATAAATATTGTAGTAAATAATGTAATTAATGTACCTTGAGTATTGTGCTATTTAGATTATGATTATGAGCCCTTACCTAGGTAGGCTTTGGTCCACATGATTAATTACCTTAATTAACTCAGAGCACTGCTAATGATGCTTTAGATATCTCCTCTAATTGATTGCCTTTGACTATTACTAATGACCTAACTATCTAGACATTGTCCTTGCCGATATGATGTTGTCCAAGTTTTCCTACATGAAGATCCAGTACATCTTGGCCTAGGTGGTCGAGGTGTAGTCGGATATATGTAGTACACTAGCCTCCTAGGCTTTACATGTTACATGTTAAAGTCTTTATGTTGTCAGTCTCAACATGTTTGATATATGCAAAGAAAATTTGTATTTCTTTGGTCGTAGTTGTGCTATAGGTATAGTAACCCCCAACCTCGAGAAGCATAGTGACAAAAAAGTTTGACTAGAAAGTTGTCAAGCATGCAAGATTCTATATGATGTTGGGAAGGCAAAAAGTTGTAACCTTTTATCGTCAAATTTGGGGAGATCTAACGGATGGGATTGAAGAGGTGGGAGAAGAAGAGTTTACATGACTCTACTATAAATAGTAAACACATTTGTTTGATCACTTATGCTAAAGTTCTATTCTTTATTGTCAATATCTATTTCCAGAGTTCTTAGTGTCTTAGTGCCGACTAATATCAGGTATGTATTCCAGTAGTTCTAATATGTTTGCTAGGGATAACCCAAAGTTGAGTAGTAATAGATCTTCCTCTAGTCATTCTCGAGAATTGTGTCTCATGAAACAAAAAGTTTATATAAACAAAAAGTTTATATAGAGACAAGGGTAGAGTCGATTGATAAGATAGTTAAGTCCAATTGGCCAAAGAAAGGGAGGTATGAATGGGTAGGAATGAATCCACATGAAAAAAATAAATAGAAATGAAAAACATTTGATTAAAATAGGAAATTGACAAAAACTAAATTAAACCAAACAAAATATGACACAAAAAGGTTAAAATTTTTGTAAAATGTTTTAAGTCGACTAGAGATATAGTTAATTTATAATATATAAATAGAATAATCTTTATTTTATAAGATGTGATGAGTAAGACTTAAACTTATTTCATAATATGATATTGGAGTCCATCTTTATCGTGTCACCTGCTATCGGATCGCTATCAGACTACTCACAAATATATAGTTTCATGCACGAAATACACATACCTTAATGTATTAATATAAGGGAAGTACATTGAATATCATATCTACTAAAAATATGATCCATTTATAATATTAATATATATATATATATATATATATATATATATGTGAGATTCATTCTCAACTTACAAACCAAATTTTACAAAAATAGTTAAATTTAAATTCTCCCCTAATACATTCTCCTTAATTTTAATTTGATTAAATATGATTTATCCTCTTAAGTATACCATCCTTTTACATTACATTAAGTTTTAAATTAAATTCAGTTAATGTAAACAAAAGTATATTTTTTTTTTACATTTAAAAGGTGAATAGAGACTGAGCATAGAATCATCATTCTTATTTTAAAAATGTTGATAGGCACATGCCCCATGTATATATATACCAATACCGATGCATACACTCTTATCAAATCCATTCAACTTAGATATTGATGACAAATAGCAAATGGGAGTGAGATTTTGGGATGCACCATGCATTTCATAATTCATTCCTCAATTTGAGGGCTTCGTGCTACCTGCCACAAATGCCATTGTTGCATAAAAACAACTCGAACAAAGGTATATGAATCATTTGAACTCAATTAGTAATTTTGGGTTTGAAGGAAAAAAAGTTTATGTATAATGTAAAAGAAAATTATGAGAAATATTTGGTATACTGTGATTTTTGTGTTTTGAAAAGTTGATTTGTAGCTTTCAATGGTCCTTCCCATCTCTTACTTAGTTAGGTATCTAGGTAGCACAGATACACATAGAATTGTCTTTATAGTTGGATTCTTCCCACTCACTTTCCATTGTCTCATAATATTCTTCTTCTTTGTTTCTTTCTATATCCCTCTTCTCATCTTCCCATAACACATTTAATATTGCTTTATTATTTCCATGCAATTGTCTCCATATCTTACCAATCTCAATCTTCACATAATCTCTCTATACTTTCCACACTATCATTATGGATGCATGACGCATGCAACAAAAACTCTTCTATTCTATTTTCTAATAATAATTAATATTATTCTAAACATTGGATGTTACTAAGTTGAATGGGATTTTACTTCCTCAGCCACAGAGTGTTGTGTTGCTTTTCTATCACTTCATGCCCCCACACTTTCTCTTCCTTCAAATACCTTCTCACATGCACTACCATGCATGTCTTCTTCTACTTTTCACCTTTCTATCACGTTTCGCTACATGACAACAACACTGTTTCAAAAATTACTCCTACATATATATAATATTACAACAAATGCTATAGTTTTTAATCATCATTCATTGCCAATAATCCAATGTCACCGAAAGAAAACTGTATAAAAGGTTTTTGCTTTTTTTTTTTTGTGAAAATTTATAATATTTTCTTTTGTTTAAACGGTTAAGAAGTGAACTTTAACTCAAAACTTACAAAATTGACTTGTAAGGTTGAATTTGCACCCGCTTATATATTATAAAATTATTTTATCTTTAGTTGATGTAAGATTTTCAATACACTCAGAGATATATATCCTGTATGAGACTAGACATTAAATGGTGTGGTCAAATAGTGGGTAGAACTATATGCCTAACAAATAGAAATATCTCTAGGATAAGTTTTCTCGTGCGTGAAACTAGACTTTAAAGAGTGTGGTCCGATAACGGGTAGAACTATATGTGTAGCAAATAATCTCATTAGAATAAGCTTTAAACAATCTCTGATATCATGTTAATAAGTGAACTTTAAGCCCAACTCAACCTACAAAACTGCTTGTAAGGTGAAACTTGCACCCACTTATATATTATGAAATATTTTATCTCTAGTCGATATGAGACATTCACCGTAAACATTATAAAATGTGTTTTGTTCCATTAAAGAATTGCTTTGCGTTTGTGTTCTTACTCTACTAGTTAGTTGTTCACACATTATAGCATTTTGTTAGTTGATATTCAAAGTATTCTTAATAATGGTTAAAGATTACTTTGTTGAAATTAAATGTTAGTGAAATACAACTTATCTTTCTCATAAAAAGTGTTTTGTTTACAAATTAATCAAACTGAAAGTTAATTAAACCATTGTTAAAGAAAACCTTAGTTCTTGTCAATGTATTTACATGTGATGGAACTATTTACTAATTATATTAAACTTGATTGATATTTCATAATTTTTTTACTTTCTGTAAATTGTAAGTATAAATTATATTTATTATTAATTAAAAATTATATATAATTTTTAAAAGTTATAATAGAGTTACCAAAGTTATTACACATGATAATTCTAAATTAATTAAAGACGTAAAATTTTACATTATTCGAACACATTATTTACCCCTCAAATGAAGAATCGTATTGCTATCTTGACATTGTCATTTTATTTCGTAAAGAATAATATGTGTGTATCACGAAATAAAAATATGCATTAAACTAATCAATATAATAAATAAATAAATCTTTAATGTGTTCTATTGTACAATTATTGTTTTTTTTATTAAGGCACATATATTCCCCCCTAAAACTAAGCTTGTCATTTAATTTTTTTATTAGCACTTTATATTCTTAAGAAATTTAGTCCTTGGTGACTTTTTTTTTACTATTAACTAACAAAATCAAATTAAAGACATATATATATATATATATATATATATATATATATATATGTTCGGTATAAAGAATTATGAAAGTATTATAATTATAATAAAAACTAATACACATTTAATTTTAATACGTCATAAAAAATCAATACACGAACAATAAGAATTTTTAATTCAAATAAATCGTTTGGATAATATTTAACTTAAAATTATTATATATATATATATATATATATATATATATATAAGTAATTGAAATTTAAAATATCATGAAGAAAAATCACTAGTATTATACTAGTTGAACAAAGAAGTATATTTATAAAGTGATTATAAGATTTTTTTAGGAATTAACTTCAAACCCTAATTTTCTAAGTATAGTTAATAAAACAAAAATGAATCTACAAATAAATGTAAATTATTCTTAAAGTGAAATTTTGAAAATAAAATGTAAAATAACACTAATGTAGTGAAGACCTTATGCAACGATTAATTTAGGTCTTAAAATGAGGTTACAAAATTGTAATCTATTAGGTTGCGAAGAAAAACAAGCATTTCAAACTATTATTTTCACTCATAGTCTATCATTCATCATAGATTACGATTCTTATAAGAACTGTAGTCTATTTGTATCCAAATAGACTATAATTCCTCAAACACATAATTTATATAAATTTAAACACAGTGTTACCTTCAAATAGATTATGGTTATTGAATGTAACCGTAGTCTATTGAAATAGTAATATTCTACAATTCTTGAATGTAGTCATACCCCCTTTAAAAATCCTTATACAAGCTACAAACTAATATAGATTATAATTATTGTATAAATCGTAGTTTATACATAATTATAGGTTACAATTCTTATATGTAGTCTAAGATGAGACTATCTCAGTATTAGTTAAGGTTTTATTAGAAAACCATAATGAGATAGATCACGATTTTTATCTTAATTATAACCTATTATTTTACAATAATTTAAAAAATGTCATTTTGTTAACATAAGATAAATTTTCTTATAATCATAGTTTATTTGCATAGTTATTTCATATATATTCGCACTAGTGTAAAAAAAGATGATGCATAAAAACAAGTAAAAAGAAAACATGTTAGTTGTTTGGTAACAAAAAGAATATACGTAGTAATTACACTCGTGTTTTGTTTTTTCCATCACATATCACGTAGAAGTGAAAAACAAAAAGTGTAATGTAACTTTGTAATTACAATATAAAACAAGATAAACACTAGAGTAGAATTGAATTATGTTTTAAAAAAATATTTTGAAATCCTTCTTCAAAACTTGAAAAAAAAAATAATCACAGTCAAAGTTTCACTTAAATTAAAGAATAGATGGTGAAAATGATAAATAAATATATTTGTAAAACAAATTTTCACAAATACTAAAAACTCAACTTCAAGTTAATATGATTAGAGTAAAAATAACAAAAAAAAAGACAATATTGCACAAATATTTTTATAAATATTTGAGGTAAAAATTATGTTCAATTATGATTTAATTAATTGGCTAAGTTCCACTAAGACAAGTATTTTTTGTTGAGATCACTCTTTACTAACAATATAAATGTTTTTAGTTAGCTTTTTCAAGTTATTTATAAAGTATTGTTTTTGACAAAGTTCTCAAAAAATTAAAATGCAAGTATAAGAGTGTATAAGTTATCCATACAAGTATTATTTTACAATATAAACATCATTCGACGAGTATAACACACAAATTAATTCTAGTAATTTATCTAAACTATCACATGTGTATTCTTTGACACAAAGTCATTGTCACCATTGTAAAAAGTTGATGTGTTTAAAAGTACAAATATTACTTCAAATTATTAAGCTTAGATTTAATGTCTACAAATATGTGTATAGATATTTATTCATTAAGACTAGATGACGGTTAAGATATACAAATGAACACAAAAGTTACTTCTACAAATATGAGAAAGATGATTTTTTTGTTTTTTTATTTGCAAAAGACCAAAATTAACAAGTCTAACTTATATCTTTATTATCTTTTATATATATAATGATATTTAAAAAATAGTCATCGTCTCATCAACTATTTTTGAAAAACAATTACACCTTGAGTTTCTTTTATTTGTCTTCCTTCTTCTTCTCCTCCTTCCGCTTTGAATGTTTGAGTTCAATGTTGGAAAGTTTGATGAACAGACATTAAATCCTTTATTTAAGGTCGATGATGAACATTAGAAAATTTTCACACACTCTCTCCTTATAAGATTTTGATAGTGTTGACAAATCAAATTTTTAAGAGCTTCTATATGATCTTTTTAAACCATACCTTTTGAAGTATAGACATAAATCAATGTTTTGGGTTTTAAAAACGAAAGAAAAATGATATAAATGTTCTCCTTTACATAAACATTTCCTGAATTTATCTCTTTTAAGTAAAAAATTGTATAGGGTATTTCAACAAATCACATTTATGATATCTAATGCTTATTCTATGAAAGTTACTCCTTAAACAATTAGATAGATAATATGTATTTAAGTTAAGCAACAAAAACTCGTGTTCATATGTATGAAAACTGAAATGACTAACTTTTAAGACTAGTAATCCTTTCTATTCTACCATATAAATAATGGTTAAATATGTTTTTGATTACTTACGTTTCAGTGAGATTTGAAATTAGTCTCTCTTCAAAGTTTTTGACCAATTTAGTCATTCATTTTTTTAAAATGTGTGAATTTAGTCATTTTAACCAAATTTGGTTAAGTTGATTTGACGTTTCAAGTGCATTTCATGATAGTATTTACACTGTTTACACCGTTTGACATATTTCTGCTTCAATAATATTATCATAAAATACGTTTAAAATATCAAATAAATCTAACAAAATTTGGTAAAACAGACTAAATTCACATATTTCTAAAGATGAAAGACTAAATTGATATAAAGTTTTAAAAATGGACTAATTCCAAAATTCATTAATACTTGAAGAAAAAAAAACATATTTAAACCTATAAATAATAACTCCTTTACGTTACCCAAAATTACAATAAGAGCCTCTTCGACGTCAAACTAATTAATTGCTTGCTTTTAATTGATTTATATATGTTATTTTTTAAAATAACACTTTTCTTCATTTTCATATTATTTTCTCTTCAAATAAAACGTATGCTTTTTACTAAAATACATGTTTGACTTTATTTCATCTATCTTCCTTTCTTTTCAGGGTTTCTTTTATTTTCATTTAATGTTCTTCCATTCTATAATAATTTCTGACTCATGACATTTTATACAGACAGAAAAACTGATAATAAATGAATAAAAAAATAATTTTATTATCGTTTATTTATTTATTTTTAGTGTGCGCCGTGTGTCATTACTGCAATTGGGATATCGAAAAAATAATTAATTTTATACTAAAAAACTAAAATAATATTTATTTAGAGTTTTTCTTTTTGTGACACAATAATTATTCCAAGAGAAGAAAATATTTGTTTGATCTTATTAGAATTGCAAAATCTTGTGATGGAGCATGTTAAAGTCACACTTTATTTGCTTTGATTGGTTGGTGCACACGAGTTTAAGTCTAAAAGCAACACCTAAATTTTGACCACCATGCAAAAGTGATAAATGCGAATTTCCCTCTTCAAAATTATAGGTGGAAATCAAAAGAACTTGTTAATAAGAATGCAAAACATAAATTTAATTCAGGTCAAAGGTCCTCTAAAATGGAGACAAATAAATTTGGATGAATTTAAGTTTTGAAATATTACATAATCTTGACAAAAGTAAAAATGATTTATGTTTAATATCGATTTGTTTCAGAGAAGAATAAAAAGTAAAGTTGTATAGATTTATAAGAGATTAGAAATTAATGATAGTATATATTTTGAAAAGGGTGGAAAGTGGATTCCGATTTGGCAGCGAAGCTTTTAAGTTTGGGGTTCCCGACAGAAAAAAAGGGGAAATGAATCGATGAAAGGACAGAAGAATTTTCTTTTTTTTCTAGCCCTGGCTGGTTGGTTTTGCAAATTTGCATCTCATGTGCCATAAGAAGACAGCATATAAACTGCAAAAAGCTAAGAGAATCTTTTTACAACTCCTCCTTTTTCTGCGATGCCCTCTTCCTCCTTTCCCTCTCATTCAAACCCCTTTTCATTTCATCCCCAAAAATATAATAAAGCTAATTCATTTCACATTTTTTTTCACTGCATTCATAATTAACCAAAATCTTAAGTAATGGAGAAAATAGAAATAGAAAGTTGTAGCAGTAAGTAGTAAAAGCAGGAGAAGGTTTTTTGTGTCTTTGCAGCAACAGAAAAGACTTATAAAAGCTTCGCAAAAGCCCCCAGCTTTTACTCCTTTGTCTCCCATCATAATGCCATAAACTACTAAACTAAACCCACTCTCTTTCTCTTCTTCTTCTTCTTCCTTCTAAATTCTAACTCCTAACATCTCCAACCTCCTCAAACTCAAACCTTATTATTTCCGAACAATGATAACCTTGTTGGACCTCTACCACGTTCTCACCGCGGTGGTGCCGCTCTACGTCGCCATGATCCTCGCCTACGGTTCCGTCAAGTGGTGGAAGATCTTCACGCCGGACCAATGCTCCGGCATCAACCGCTTCGTCGCGCTCTTCGCGGTGCCCTTACTCTCCTTCCACTTCATCTCCACCAACAATCCCTACGCCATGAACTACAAGTTCATAGCTGCGGATTCGCTTCAGAAAGCCATAGTCCTCGCCGTGCTCTTCGTCTGGTCCAGGACCAGCTCAAGGGGCTCTCTTGAATGGTCCATCACGCTCTTCTCCCTCTCCACGCTCCCTAACACGCTCGTCATGGGGATCCCATTGCTCAAGGGCATGTACGGGGACGCCTCGGGGACCCTCATGGTGCAGATAGTGGTGCTTCAGTGTATCATCTGGTACACTCTCATGCTCTTTTTGTTTGAGTATAGGGGTGCCAAGCTTCTCATAGTGGAGCAGTTTCCCGACACTGCCGGTTCCATTATCTCCTTCAAGGTTGACTCTGATATCTTATCGTTGGACGGGAAGGAACCGCTTCAGACTGAAGCCGAGGTTGGTGACGATGGCAAGCTTCATGTAACTGTCAGGAAGTCTGCCAGTTCGCGCTCTGAGATCTTCTCGCGGCGCTCGCATGGTCCTAACTCGGTTTCGTTGACTCCGAGGCCTTCCAATTTAACCAATGCAGAGATTTACTCGCTTCAGTCTTCGAGGAATCCAACGCCGAGAGGGTCCAGTTTCAACCACACGGATTTCTACTCGATGGTGAATAATGGGAGGAACGTGAGTCCGAGGCAGAGTAGTTTTGGGGGGGTGCCGTTTGATGAGGAGAGTGGTGTGAGGGTTAATGGGGGTGCGGGAGCATACCCTGCACCTCACAATGCGGGGATTTTTTCTCCGGTGGGGAAGAAGAAGGGTGGTGGTGGTGGTGGTGGAGAAGGTGGAGGGAAGGATCTTCACATGTTTGTGTGGAGTTCGAGTGCTTCTCCGGTGTCGGAAGGTGGGATCCATGTGTTCAGAGGTGGGGATTATGGAAATGACCAACTTCCTGTTGGTGGGGTGGCTCACCAGAAAGGTTTGCTTTTTTCCATCCCCTTTTGACTTTTGTTTTCAAAACCTGTTTTTGTTTCTATGCTTGGTGCCTGTTCAAACTGTGTGGACTTGTTTAATGTGTTTTTCCGTCATGCATCTTGCAATAACGTTGCTCGAGTTGGTAGGACCATTATGTGACCTATTTGGTTGGAAGGACAGAAAAGGGAAGAAGAGAAAAAAAGAAAGAAAATCTGATTTCTTCGATTATAAAAAGTATATATCTTTCTTTAATTTTTCTCCTAATCTTTGTAAATTTATGAAAAAACAAGAAATCTGGTTTGAAAATGTGAAAGCTTTGTCGTGTAAGTATGACCTTTAGTAAACGAAAAAAGCACGTGGAATCAAACGGGCAATTTGTTTTCTTTTGACCGTAGCAAACAGGCCTGTAATCTTGTTGAAATGTGACTAGCATAGTTTTGTTGCAAGTGTGCATCCGTTGTTTTTGTCTCTTCTGGTTTGGTGTTAAAGTTGGAGTGGGATTTGTTGGACTGACTTGGACTTTCCCTGTGTTGTCTTTTCTCGTATACAATACAATAGGTTTTTTGGTCTGTTAATCCTCGAGTGTATCTGCTATTTGGTCTTTTCTGGATCCAATAATGGTAATATTTTGTTTGGGGCTTGTCATTTTCCCATGTTTTGATTGGGGGTGTTTTGTTTTCCACGTTGGTGGTCAGATTACGACGATTTTGGTCACGACGAGTTTAGCTTTGGGAACAGAACCGTCGCTAATGGAGTGGACAAGGAAGGGCCAGTACTTTCAAAGCTTGGCTCAAGTTCTACAGCCGAGCTTCACCCTAAAGCACAAGGCGAATCCAAAGCTACGTCCATGCCACCCACGAGTGTTATGACAAGACTCATTCTGATTATGGTTTGGAGAAAGCTGATCAGAAACCCCAACACATATTCAAGCCTCTTTGGTCTCACTTGGTCTTTGATCTCATTCAAGTACGATTATTCCATGTTCATACACAGTTTAATGGTTTTATACATAAGGTGCTAATGCCGTGCTGTGTTGTGTGCAGGTGGAATGTGGTTATGCCTGCTATCGTTGCTCGATCCATATCAATTTTATCTGATGCTGGCCTTGGCATGGCAATGTTTAGCCTTGGTATGTTTTCTGAGAAATATAAATCTGGCATTGTTGTGTAGTTTTGAAGTCCTTGGTGATTTGAAGTCCTTGGTGGGTTTTGTAGGGTTATTCATGGCATTGCAACCAAAAATCATTGCATGTGGAAACTCGGTTGCTTCCTTTGCCATGGCAGTTCGTTTCCTCACTGGACCTGCTGTCATGGCTGTCGCTTCAATAGTGGTGGGGCTCAGGGGAGTTCTGTTGCACATAGCTATTGTACAGGTAAAAGAGGGTGTCGTGTCGTGTCGTGTTTCTTAACATTTTTTTTTCCTTAATGTAATATCTGCTCTCCATTTCGTGGTTTGTTCAGTGTATTGAGTGTTGTATTGCATGTATTTGTAGGCTGCTCTGCCTCAAGGGATTGTCCCTTTTGTGTTTGCCAAGGAATACAACGTTCACCCAGACATCCTTAGCACCGGGTTTGTATTCGTGAATTGTTATTGTAGATGATTGGATACGATGTTCCTGTTATAACTTTTGTATTTGGTTATTTAATATTTTGCAGGGTTATATTTGGGATGCTAATCGCTCTTCCTATTACGCTAGTTTACTACATTTTGCTTGGGCTTTGAAGCAAGGAAAAGACTAATTGCAGTGGATTACAGAGCTACCCTTTTGTTATATTTATAGGTTAATTTTTTTGGCATCCTCTAACAATGTAGAAGTTAGTGAGAGGGGGGGAGTGACGTTGTAATCTGCAGAGACAGAAAGAAAGAAAGAATGGTGGTGGGGTGGTGGTGGTGAGAGTCGGAAGAGAAGGTGATATTATATATTTTAGGGCTATAGCTAGGTGGTGGGTAGTAGGAAAAAAACTTTTGTTTTGGCGGTTTTAGCCTTTTTACTGTGAACCCCACTCTCTTATATTTTGGTTGGATGAATGAAAAAGAGAAAGTGAAGCTTGTTGGTAGTTGTCGACACCTTTCTCTTTCTTTTCACAAGTACTTTTTTTTTTCTAGGCCAAAAGGAGCATGAGGCCGATCGGGAATCTCAATCTCCATCCTATGCTCGCAAGTGTATAACTTAAGAATATATCATATCAACCAACAAACAACACAAGTGGTGTTTTTTTTTCTAGGGCAAAAAAAGTGCCAAACCAAACAGCAACTTTTGCTGCCTTGTCTCTTCGGTGCTGTTTTTGAATGGCAAAGCACAAGTTGTCATCCACATACGCGAGTTTAATTTAATTGTGTATTGTTGGAAATTGAAGCTAGTGCAGGGCTATGGCTAAGGTTGCTATTATTATTGTCCCTGCTCTTGGCAACTACTACTACCACTACAACATAGCCTAGCCGCTAATCACAGCTTGCTATAAAGATTGGTCTGCATAGCATGTCACATGCTACTGCAACCTCTCATTGGCTCTTCTTCACTTCCAATAATCCATGCCTTCACAATTACTCTTTTGATTCAATCATATTTATCATACCTTTCAAAATCTATCTTTATATCCACTCTGAAAATTTGTTTTATTATTTATTCAAAGGGATGAACATTTCTAAAATCTTGTAAAAGCACTTTGTGTTGAGGATTATCATAATGGTAATGGTTGATCTTGCCTTTTTCTGAGAGACTGGAATTATTTCCAAAAGGGTCCATGGGTGTGTGTCCAATGATTAATGTAATATAGCCAATTCCTCTTGTTACGGGTTTTACCATTTTAGGTGGTCTTTTAAATTTTTTTACTACTGCTATATGGATAAACCGAGATATGATTATTAATGATGCTACACTGAATTGCACATAATTTCCTACGCTTCATTTAATGCCTATTAAATAAAGTCCCTTCATTCGGAAATTATTTTAATCGGGACTGTGATGGAATTTCTCCGTAACTTCTGTGAAATACAAAAACTTGGGTTCAAAACAAAATAATATTAAAGTTTTTTGAAAAAACAATGGTTTTTTAATTTAGTGTATGTAACTTAATTATTTGATCTTCTATCCTCAGCCTTATCTTCTAAAAGTAAATTTTATAATCTGAATTATAGAAAAGTTTACTGAATAACTAAACTAGCCACCAAATTCTAAAATGCGTCCAGAGAGATAAAAGTGATATAAATTTTTCCAAGAATTCAATTCAAAATAATTCAAAGTTCAGGGAGTAATTACAATTTAAAAAAAAATGGAAGACCTTAAAGCACAGTCTGGCAGTAGAAATTATAATTACAAGGATTAAACATGTTTTTATTCCTTAATTTTTAATTTTTATTGTAAAATTAAAATTTGTATTTTTTTGAAACTTCGGTCCAATTTAGTTTCTAACTTCATAATTGTGTGAAAAATTTTATCTTTTTAACCAGATTTTGTTAAGTTTATTTAACATTTTAAACTCATTTCATGATAACATTTGAGTTGATTATATATTTTGACACATTTCACTTCAACATTAGCTAAGAAATGTCATAAAACGTGTTTGAAACGTCAAATAAACTTAACAAAATTTGGTTTAAAGGATTAAATTCACGCAATTCTAAAGTTGAGAGACTAAATTGAGGCAAAGTTTAAATTTTGAAGATGAACTAATTTCAATTTTCACTCAAAGTTAAGGAACCAAAAACATATTTATTCATAATTATAATTATAATTCAATTTTTCACAAGTATATTTTTGAGGCTTCCTATATATTATATACACATTATAGTTATAATTCAATTCTCAAAAAAATTATTTTCTAAAAAAATATTCCTTGATATAATAAACAAAATACGAAAAGCAAACATTCTCCATTAAATTTCCTCTTCGATTATCATCAGTGGAAATTTGCAACTTAAGTTATTCTTCCAACTAAATTGTGAAACTTAAGCTACTTAATTAGGCACATAGTTTCTACAAATTTTGGTTGATATATTTAGGGTTAAATATGTTTTTGGTCCCTCAAGTTTCAGTGAATTTTGGAATTAGTTCATCATCAAAACTTTATACCAATTTAGTCTTTCATCTTTCAAAATGCGTGAATTTAGTCCTTTGAACCAAATTTTGTTAAGTTTATCTGACGTTTCAAACACATTTCATGATAGTATCTAAGTTAACATTGAAGCAAAAATGTGTCAAACAGTGTAAATAATTTAAATACTATCATGAAATGGTTTGAAACGTCAAATAAACTTAACAAAATTTGGTTAAAAGGACTCAATTCACGCATTTTGAAAGATGAATGACTAAATTGGTCAAAAGTTTTGATGAGGGACTAATTCCAATTTTCGCTGAAACTTGAATGACCAAAAACATATTTAACCCATATATTTATTATTATATTATAAAATATGAGTTATCATTCTTAAAGTATTTTTAAGAGTTAATGGCTTTTTAGTATAATTACATGACTTTTCTTGTATTGAACATTTAAGGATTTTGTATCTCTCTAATTTTAGCCTAATTTAACATTTTAATTTAAATCTCAGGTACACTTTTTTTAGTAAAAGATGAATGTGCTAAGCCATCACAATACTAAATGAATCCCAATACACTATAGCAAATTGAACATTTTTTTTGTTCGGATGAATTAAGTTTGAATATTAACTTAATTTAGTCAATCTTAACTTGAAATTATTTTAAAATTTTTTGTCTGTCTCTTATCAATAAATATATTATTAGTGGTAGAGTCACTTACACAAACCTTATTTCTTAAGTCAATAAAGATTAAGAAGTTAGAGCATGTTTGTTAATGACTTTTGTGTGTTTTTGTTGAGTTAAAGATTTATGCTCTTAACACTTTTTTCTTGATTTTGAGGTTAACATTTATTTTGGAAGTTAGTGACGTTTAAGGGATTGGTTAATGGGCCGTTGGTGGTCCATCATGGACCACTTTCTATATTATACACATTTATATCTCAAATAAAATTAAGTTTAATTTTCATATGTACAATTTTTTCAGTTAGATATATATTCTTATTCCTTTGTTTCCCCTTTTCCTTTTCGATATGCATTTCACATAGCAAAAATATGAGAAAAAGAAAGATAAAGTCTTTCTGATATAGTTTTTCATTATTTTTATTTTTATAACTTGTATATAAATTGATTTTAGATTAATAAAAAACTCATATTATTTTATTTTATTAAAAGAATTTACGAAAAAGTTTGTTTACTTTTTAAGTTTTAATGAAGATTGATCTTAGGTTTCAAATTCTTAATCCACTTTCTATCTATTATATCCACACAACCACTCTTTTAAGATTAATATGACTTACATATGTTTATTATTCCATGATGTTGCTTTCCATAATCATTCATTAAACAAAATGATGTGGCACAAATTACTAATTAATATCATGGTTTTGGAAAATGGCAGTTTCCCATGATGTGAAAAGATTACAATAAAACTGTAATCACAATTTAAAGCCATCATTGATGCTTACAATAGTGTTAGAAAAAGTAAGATTAAAAGAAACACACATAAATATATAGTCGTTGATGATGTTCAAACCTGACTTATGTTGAATTATTTAAGAGCCATAAAGTTTTGGTTTGACTCATCCTATTCAAACTTGAGTTGTTAAGAACCATAAAGTTTCCTCATGTTCAGTTTAGTATCACCCGAGTTAAGATAACCAGTTGAAATTGAGCTGTACAGTGAATTGTGATTTTTCTTATAAACATAATTTCATTTATAACTCAAATCTTCAAACTGAGCAGAAATTGTTCAATACAATTGATACAGAGACAAAGTCTATAAACCAAAAATCAGTTGTATCTGCAAAAAAGACATGAAAAACAAAAGACAAATTAAATAAACATAAATTGTTAAGAAATTTAAGTCTAATTTAATCTTACAAAACTAAGTTGTAAAATAAGTTTTGCATCCATTTTTATATTGAAATAACTTTATTTTTAGTCGATGTGAAATTTTTAACACACTCGTTCACACTGAAGTGTTCTGCGTGAGACCAACTATGAATAGGTGGTTTGATAATGATCTCATGGCAGGTGGAACAATAAATCTAACAAATAATAAATTTTGCTATGATAACTCTAATCATGTCTCATATCATATTGAGAAGTTAATTTTAAGTCCAACTTAATCTTACAAAATTGACTTGTAAGATGAGATTTGCATCCACTTATACATATAATTTACTCTTACTTCTGGTTATATATGGAATTTAGTCTTATTTCTGGTCGACGTAAGACTTATGACGAAATCACGCCAAATGATCACCTAAAACACCTCAAATGAACTGTGAATCGTTTATGTTTTACATTTTAGCAGCAGCATATGGCTGAAGCATGGTTTGAATATGTTAACATTGAACATCTTATCCGTTTGACACCCCATTTAGTATTTCAAAAGGGTGCTAAAAAGTGTTTGAATATGTGATAAACTTTTTCTGCACAATACAATAGAAGTGGTGTTTAATATTAATTTGATGAAGCTACCTCCCAAATTTGTTTATGGTTTTCTGCAACTGCCCGAGGTTTGTTGTTGAGTAATAATAATAGCTACATGACACTAAAGGCACTTTCATGATGTTGAATGATTTCAGGCATTCTGAAAGGCCGCATTTCGTGTTAAAGCAAAGCTGAGATAGTTCACGAAAGAAGAAGGATGATGACACAGAAATGTGAATGAGAAATGCAATATTATTGAATAGTGTAATTCCACTCCACGCCCGCAAATTTAGTCAATGATAGCTGAAAGTGATGAACTAAAAAGTGCTTTTCTGTGTGTATGACACCAATCTCAATCAAAGCAGGTATTGTCTGTCGTGCAGGTATATAAAAGGGCCACAAACTTTTTCGCCCTCTCTTTTCATTTGCTCAAGTCAGAAAAGCTCTATAAACTATTGTAAGCTTGTGAATATAATGATGAAACCAGTTTCATTCCCCTCATATTTTAGTCATGTTTCAAAGAATGTGCAGCACATGCGTGTGCCACTTAAATCAGTACTTACTCAGGCCTATGCACTGCTACTTTTCCCTTTTTTTTTTCTCTTCTCTTCATCATGTTTTGTTTGTAATGAAGTTCCTTTGTTCAATAATAGGTGGAACTTATTGATTGGCATGTTGGATGAAGCACAACCAGCCAATGAATAATGCCCTCATACCCACTGCAAAATTCTTAGATGGAGCTGTAAAGTCAAAGCTGGAAGCCATTGTATATTGTATACACCATCATGAAATGGAACATTTCTCATCAAATATGAACATCATTCGTTAATGTTTTAAAATGTTGTTTTAGAATGTCAAAGATATATAATATGAAATCTCTGATAAATAAAGTATATATACACATTATAGTGTAAAGAAGGTGCATATGTTTGGGTATTAAAATAATGAAGAATGAAAGTAAACGATAATGAGGGAAGCACTAGTGTTAATGTTTTCCATCAAAGTGAAAATAATTGGTTTAGAGCTTAAGTGGAGTAGATATGAAGTTCAGAAAAGAGAGATGGGTTATGATTTGTGAATTCAATAATAATGAAATGCACTGATATTGATTGGTGAGAAGGAAAAAATTTTAGGTTTTTGTGGCTTTAATTTGATGATGGTACGAACAGTTTATAAAGGAAGAAAAATTGGTTTCTGCAACAAGTGGAAAAAGCCAAAGAAACACACCGTCGAATCTCGTGGATTTGACCGACCAATGTACCTAAGTCTATCACTACTCAGGATTTTATGTGGCACAAAATTAATTAGACCTGCACCACCATGCCCACATTTTCAATTAATTCAACTTTCCACCAAAATAACTATCTAAAAACTCCACTTTATTTCCATGATGTTTTGAGTTTATATTATAATGTCTTTTATTTGAATTACTGTATTTTTATTACTATAACTTGATTTCAAATTCTTTTATGTGATTGTATTATGACTGGTTTTATATAAACATGGTGTTGATTCAACTTTATGAAATTGTTGTCCTCTCACATGTGAACACAAGGTGTGATGTTTTGAGACTTTTTTTCTTTTCCAACTTTTGTAAAGGGCTATGGAGATTTTGGGATGCCAAGTTTGTACACATGCTCTTTGTTTGTTAGTCTCTTCTTTCAAAACAATCTTCAAAAGTTCATCTTTCTTTGGAAATAAAGTTTCAAAATCTATTTTTGTAAACTTGTATACTTTTTTTTTAAAGTTAATTCTATATAATATTAAAACTTTTTAATAGACAAACATGATAATTACTAAAGACAACATTATTAGAAAAGTTCAAACAAAACTAACGAAATTAAAGTTTTGATTAGTTTTTCTTTTAATAAACAATCCTAAAAAATTAGACGAATTATTATTAAAGTTTTTATTAGCGAATTTCAAACAAAATTAACGAAATTAAAGTTTTTATTCTTTTAATGAAATTAAAGTGTTTGTACTCATAGTGCACTTGCATATAAGTATTGATATAAGTATTAATGTAGTTGAAGAAATATGACCCGACAAATGATAGTATAAGTTCAAAGTGCAGGTACTTTTAGCTAGAAATAAAATAATATTAGAGGAAGATATATGAAAGAAGTTTGAAAGGTAAACCATTTGACTTAATTACATCCACTTAACTGATTCCTGAACAGTAAAAGAATCTCTTTAAATAATTATGTATGAAACAGTGAAAGTGACATAAGAAAAATTTGATTCCACACCTGCAAAAAGGTAAAAGCTGGTTTCAAAATTTTAACCAACTAGTGTTTTGAGCTATAATGAGAAGTTTTTTTCACTGTATTTGAAGGTGTTTGACACATTGGTGTTTCCCAAATACGAGGCACTATGAATGTGTAGTGAATGGATTAGAAAAAAAGCCCACTAGCCAAGTGGGAACATGGACCTAATCAAACCCTAAAACGCCATTATAATCATTCATTCTAAGTGGACACTCTCTTTCTATACCAAAAACATAAAACGTGGCTCAACTCTCTCCAAAATTATCTTCATTTATTTCCTACCATCTTTGCTTTTAATACTTTCCACATGCAATTCAAAATAACAAGAAAAGGTAGCCCTAATTATGAGAAAATACATCTTTTTAGGGTTTTTTTTTCCTTATTTGAACATCAATATACCTCACATCAAGTAATTCAAACATATCAATGATGGAAACACTATAATTTTATGTTTTTTAAGGTATTATACCTTTTTGTGGCTTTCTCTCTTCAACATAGCTGATATAGTGACTTATCATGGCTCATGAGTGGATTCAAGCTAATTGATAACGAGATAAGCTCTACCCAAAGAAAATCATAGGCTCTGAAAATAACCTACAATGATGAGATAATGTAGCATTTTGAATTCAATGTAAAAAGTTGATTTTGTGGTAGAGAGATTTAATTTTAGAAAAAAAATTTAAAGTAAAAGTGATTAAGAAAGGTCTACTTAGTGTTAATTTTAAGTGATTAAGTTTAAAAAAATTAATTATATATATTAAGTTTATAAAGGGGGTTTCACGCTTTTTCTGTACCGCCGTTTTTTTTAATGGGACACACTTACATGTTAGCCTAAGCCTTATTAGGTTTATTGAGGGGCTTTCGTTGAGGACAACAAATACCAATGAGACATGAACTCAACTACATAAGACATTAATACTACTTTCAACCCAAAATCTTAAGACAACGAGTTTATGGGTCTTTATCTTTATATAGTGCTCTACTTTCTCATTTTTAACCAATACGAGACTTAGACTCACACTTGAATTCCTAACATATTCTTTTTCATTTTAAAAGGATTAAATTTATACTGAGATTTCTTTAATTTTGGGTAAGTAAAAGGAGTCAAATTCCATGTCATAATTTTCATAATTCAAAGAAATTCCCAAATATGTAACACCCAATGGCGGACCTATTTCATGACAGAGGGGAGCCACGGCTCCCCCAATTTTTTGTTTTGAAATTTATTATATATATATATAATTATAATAAAATATTAGGATTTTTAAAATTATTTATATTAAATTTATATTATGGAAATTATAATAAAAGATAAAATAAAAAATTTAATAGAAACATTGATTTATATAAGAGATTAGGATTTTTTTTTTTGGCTATAGGATTTTTTCACGGTGTAAATTATCTTGAAAGTGTGTGAAGAAAAATAAAATAAATACAAAGAGATAGATTGGGAAACAAACATTGGGGAACACATAGATTGAAATTGAAGTATATTTCTCGCATGATCTCTCAGATATCAATGTTAGTATCTTATTATGATTTATGTATGTTACATTTATAATTCTTTTTAGAATGTTTCTCCAAATTAAGTTTATTCGAAATTAGTATAAACCTAATTATGATTTTAGGGATTCTTTTATGAAATTGGTATGAACCGTAATTATACTTTTTTCCAAATTATTATAACCCTTAATTATGAAATTTAGGGATTTTGTGTTTTTCGCTGCCTATGGTAAATTTTTTTTGAAGTTTTGAATTTATACCCTGTTGCTTATTTAATTAAAGTGGTATGAGTTTTGTTATGTTTTGCATTGTGATAATTGTGATTTGTGAATATAAATTTTATCTTTTTCTAAATAGGTGAGATGTGATAAATTGATATTAGAAAGATTGTGATAAAAAGTAAAAAAATTGATTCTTTTTTTTAAAGAAAAAGGTTTGTGATAAAGATGAAAAAAATGCATATACGTTAACTAAATTTTTCATGAGAACCAAGAATTCAAGATAATGAAAAACAAATTTCTAAAGTTTGTAGAGTTATATATAATAAATTTAAAAATTTATTAGAACGCGATCCGGGAAAAGCGTTCTCAAATTTGACAATACCCACCAAATTAAATTGATGAGGTACGAATGACGTATCTAAAATGATATTCATGGTTTGGTATCATGATTTAATAGCATGATATAATAGCAAATATTTTTGAATTCTACTATTTTATGTGTTTGTTTTAAATAGGGAAAATGAAAAGAAAAAATGAAAAACTTTTTTTTCTAACTAAAAAAAATTATATATAACAAATCTAATTTGATACTCCTAAAGTTTTTGTCCAAGTTCCTCCTCCGGTAACACCTAAGTTAAATTGTTACTACATAAAATATTAGTGATATGACAGAATTTTTAAAATTGAATACCTCCGTATTTTTCAAAATATGAATGAGTCCAACTATTTTTCTTAAACCAAATCAGTATATAAATAATTAAGATCAAAATATAGCAGAAGGCCTGCCAACATTCAGAAGTTAAAGACACAAGAAAACATGTTAGATAATCCTAACAATAAGGAACATGTGTATGATTTTGCTCTTTAAATTAATTAAGATTTTTAATTTAACTCAGATATTTACGCATAAAAAAATCTGTTTAGAGAGATAATTTGAACATATAAAGATTAGGTTTTTCCAAACAAACTAAATGTAAACACTTACAAGAGAAAAAAAAAAAAGTTTGATATGAACTGAAATTAGCTTTTCTTGGAAACATATTCTTTTAAAGATAGGATGATTTACAAAAGTTACGTAACCGACCAAAAAACTGAATGACATTTTTGAATGGGATATATACTACATAATCCAGTAATATATACATGGTTGATTATACTTAAAATATATTTTTTTTCATTATTATTGAGATTACTTTAGAGGTTTTAATTTATTTATGTATTTTATTTTTAAATTAAATAAAAAGTAATAATTTTATATCTTAGCTCATTAGCAAAGTGTTTTAATTTATATGTTTGAAAGAAAAATTATATTTTGATTCTCATTCTTTATTTTCTGACGTGGTTTAGTGTGAGTCATTAATTTTTTTACAAAAGAAATAATAGTACATTAATCAATGATTCATACTAAGCCAAAGTAAGGAGTAAAGGATAAAAAAAATGAGAGTCATAGTATAATTGTCCATGCTTGATAATCATATGAGGTGAAGGATGTTTAAATTCAATTAAGACTTTACTTTAATTTAATTTATAAGTTTTGATTAAATAAGTTATTACCAATACAATAAAATTATTAACTTATTTAATTACATGAAAGCTTCTAAATTAAATAAAAAATAAAGTATGTTGAATTTAAAAACATTTCAACTCATATTATCATCATTATGTATAATTATTAACTAGAATGTAAAATTATTACTTTTTATTTAATTCAGAAATAAAAGATGTAGATAAACTAAAACTTTAACAATAATTAAAAGAAAAAAAATTATTTTAATTTACCTTATATTCTATAATAGAATTACAATATAATCAACCTATAATAAGATTAGCACTATTGTTTAACAATGAGAAAGTGAAAAGAGAAATGAAAGGAGAATAATAATAACTTTAACAATGAAGTATATACAATTCAAAATTATAAGGATCTTTGGGTATCTCCAACAATTAGAATAATACGTTATACTCAATGTTTTCTATAAAACTCGTATTAAATATGTGTATTTCATTTTTATTGGAAGTAATATTGAAATCCACTTTTAACTTTCTTTTACATTTCATCCGTTATACAAAGTCTAATACATGAATTTTTTTCTACTTCTCAAACACTTGATATTATGTTATTTAACTTACCAATTAAGGTTAAAATATCGTTTTTCCTTAATTAATGAATTCTTATACTTATACTTTATATTATTACAATTACAATATCATTTCAAGTACTCTCATACAAACTCCAATTCACCATCACATCGTTCCAAATATCCAAACAAAATTACATACACTATTGTTTATATTCATTCATCATATATGTAAAATATCATCACACACATATATTCATTCATATGCATTCCAATATCATATACACCACCAACACATCTTGCATACTTCTCACTTCAATAACCTCATGTTAATTAAGTGATACCGATTACAAAGAACAAAAAGTTTATTTGACTTCTATCTCACTCGTGTACCATTTTGTTGTTTAAGTGACCCATTAAAGAGAGAAAATTAGTATCGACTTTCCCTCACTCAAGCATCACTTTCTTAATTGAAAAACATGAATCGGCACACATTTAATGAAATTCCAAAACACTAACCAAAAATATGAATGTTCATTATTTATGAGACCATTTTTTTTCTTAAGCGGTGAAAATCTCAGAACAGATAAATTTTTAATTTTTGTAAAAAAATTTACCACTAGACTGTGCTGTTTTTCTTTTATCAGCAAAATGTTAATTGTTATTCTTGAAAAAACAAGGTTTGTCGTAAAAAAAAAAAAAATACAACTTACTCAAATCAAGACCATCATTAGATGATCTTGATTGTATAATGCGAGGTGTAATTTGTTTACAAAATAAATTAGTTATTAGTCTAGAATCTTAAACAATATTCAAAAGGTTATATTTCTAAAGAGATTTAAACTGAAATGAATTTTAAATTAGCTTTAAATCTATTTGTAGACCTTTTGGTTTTTTTTTTATTTACTATAGCTCACATCTTATAATTCACATCTCTTAGTATAAATTAACCATGTTTATAATGACACTTGAATGTAATATTCGGGGAGAAAAATCAAAACCCAGAGCTTGATAGAGTGAAAAAACAATGTTACTATTACCATATATACACCCCCTTTGTTTTTGTCATGCCATGACATGATGCATAATAATATTTAAATATAATTGTCAATGAAGAAGAATGGTTCTTAAAAAGCAAACTGTAAGCAAGAAGTGGATGAAACAGCTATGAAATCTATTTTAAAATTAATTTTCAAATAAAACCACTTTATTTTTCTAAAGTAATTTGATTTTAATGCACGAAATCAATTGCAAGCTATTGGTAACATGATTCTATTTTTCACACAACGTTAACATACTTTCATATTCACTATTCAAACTTGAGGCTACATATATTATACTAAATAATCATTCTATTCAGATGTTTGTGATAGTTTGGAAATTTTAAGAAAGTTCAATTTTAAGACCAATTCTGAAGCTGTTCATCAAAATCAATTCTAAAACCTTTAATTGAAAGATTAAGGAACAACAATGTTAAACTAATGTATGACCTTCAATGGTGAAGGAAAGTTGTGGAGCATTGGATATGATTCATAATGATATTGAAAAATCTTCCCATTCTTTGGTAAAGAAAAATGGTTAATAGAGATAAAAGTTTATCATCAAATCCATTTTTTTTAACTTGCTCTTGGATTTTTAAGCTATATTTAGGACACGTAAAATAGTACTATAGTTTTGTTTTGTAATATTATTTCCAATAAATTTTAATTATTTATTAATAAAAACATGTTATTTGACCTATTAATTTTTTATATATATATTTTTTCTATAAACACATACATTTGAGAACTATATACTAAGCCATGTTATTATTTTTAGTTGGGATAAATTTGTCAGATTGGTCCAATAAATGGTTAGATTACACTATTAAAATATCAGTTAAAAAAATTGAGTTATTCTTATTACTCGATTATTTGCTTTGAGATGTTGTATCCAGGTAGGGTAGGATATGATCATTAATATGCAATGTTGATAGTGTCGTGTAACTATACTTATAGAGTTTTCCTTTTTAAAATTATAAATAGAAATTATGAGTAAGGTCACTTAGGCTATAATGCCATAGGTCTCCATTGTTTTAATTGAAATTATATAAGTTATGATAAATAAATAAAAATGATTGATTTGGTTTTAGTTTTAAAATCATGATCGGACACTCAAGTTAATAATTATTATAATTGATTAATTGAGTACTACTACATTGGTTTGTTTAAATAATATTGAGAAAAATTAACAGTCTAGAAAATTTATTAACCTACTTCAAAAAATAATTTTTAAAATGTGTAATTATTTATTACAAAAAAAAAAGTAATGAAAATACCTAAAATTGTCTATTTTGTCAGAAGAGATTCAAAATTAGATTACCTTTTTTTTAAATTAATAATCTCAACTATTTCGAGAATAAAAAGTAGAATTGCTTGATTATAGTGCTTTAATAAAATATTTAAAATTAAAAACACTATAAAAATAATATAAAAAATTGATAATGTATATTATTCTAAGAGTTTGTAAAAACAACTTGCTTTTGGTACAGATATTCTATCTGACTTTTAAACAACTTTTAACTTTACATAAATTGAAGTATAAGATTTTTAACTCTTAATCGTAATAAATATTGAATACATTTGACTTATTTAACACATATAATAATGAAAAAAAATGTAGAGTTTCTTTTTTAAATTAAGGTTGTTTCGTAAGAGGTAAACAATGTTTGAGTTAGAATATAACGGAGTGATATATACTGAAATTAAGCTCAAAATAACTAATTAAATCCAAACAATTTGATATATATATATATATATATATATATATATATAATCTATTTAGTCGCTGATAAATTTAATAAATTCCTGTTATATTAAAATACAATGAAGGAATATTCACATGAGAATCTTGACTCTTCTTTTACTGAAAACTGAGAATACTAATAGATTCCAGTGTTATAAAAATGCAAAATGAGTTTTTGACAAATTTTTTTTTTTGATAAATTTGACAAAATTTTATAAATAAATTAAAATATATTCATTTTTATTTTTTAATTAAAATAAAATAATAAAAGAGTATTTTTTTATTTAGATAAATAATTTGTCAAACTTGTTAAAAAAAATTAGTTAAAGTATCATTCTTCTTTTAATATGTTTATTGTATTGTGTGGATAAAGTGAAGAAGAGATTTGACGTAGAAAAGAAATAAGATGAATATTAAAAATGAAAGATTATAATTTTGGTTAGAAAGAAAGAAAAAATGGGCACCGAAAGGCAAATTGGAAGGCGAATGGTATTTGATTGTTTGAATTTGGTGAGTGAGGGACACAGTAGAATGGTTTTGGGTCAGTCAAAAAGTGCAATCATAAGCATCACTTCACCTTCACCTTCACCACCACAAAATCTCTTAACTCTTCTCTTCCCTTCTTATTCCCCCTTCCCTCTCACACCAACCCTATCTTAATCTTCTTCATGCACCACTTCGCCATGGACAACTCTCACCTTCTTCAATTCCTTCCAAACACCACCACCACCACCGCCGCCACCACCACCAACAACAACCCCTTCTTCCACACTGCTCCACACACCACCAACATCATGCACCACCACCAAACCCTCTCCAATAACTCCTCCTCCAATAACTTCTATCCCTTTCATGTCTCCCAAATTACCCCAACACCCTCCCACCATGATAGAGCCCTTGCTGCCATGAAGAACCACAAGGAAGCTGAGAAGAGAAGGAGGGAGCGAATCAACTCCCACCTCGATGAGCTTCGCACTCTTCTCCCTTGCAATTCCAAGGTATACACCAACCACACTCACACATCCATCACCATATCTTACACTCCTTATACTCCTCAACATAATTATAACACTTTCAACTTCAATTCCTAAGAACACCCTTATGTGACCTATGTAGCTGCAAACCTAACATATGTGTTTCTTCAATATGTATGTCATTATTAAATTGATACTGTGCTTGTTTTTGAGCAATTTGCAACCTTTTCCCACTCACTGTGTACGCACCTTGTTTTATTCTCAAAGGTTGCATACTTTTTGACCAACAAAGCTAAATGGGCGTGTTTTACTTGACTACACTTTAATTGCCATGAAATATGTATCTATGGATATGTACTTCGCATACATACAGCAACAGAACGAGATTAGGTTGTCGGAAAGAAACTCATAAAATCCAAAGTGTTACCTGCATTAGAATCTCATTTATTCATGTCATGTTTCAAAAGGAAACCCCAGTGAGTTTGGGAAAGTGAGTTTGCTTTTACCAACATGCGATATAATGGTTGTTTATAAATCTTTGGTTCTTCAGACAGACAAGGCTTCGCTTCTGGCGAAGGTTGTGCAGCGAGTGAAGGAGTTGAAGCAGCAGACGTCAGAGATAACGGAGCTGGAGACGGTTCCGTCGGAAACCGACGAGATCACGGTGCTCTCGACCGGCGGGGACTACGGCAGCGATGGGAGGCTGGTGTTCAAGGCCTCGCTGTGCTGCGAGGACCGCTCCGACCTCATCCCGGATCTCATAGAAATCCTGAACTCGCTTCACCTGAAAACCCTCAAAGCAGAAATGGCGACGCTGGGTGGAAGAACACGCAACGTTCTGGTGGTGGCTGCAGACAAAGAACACAGCATCGAATCCATCAATTTCCTTCAGAACTCGCTCAAGTCCTTGCTAGACAGGTCCAATTCCAGCGACAGATCAAAACGTCGCCGTGGCCTAGACCGAAGGCTAATGTCTTAAGCGGACACACACAAACACACACACAAATCTTGTATAACTAGACGTGCAAATGCATGCTTGCAAGCATCGGTCTTAATGTGTTTGGTTATGTAAAGAGAGTTGAACTAAGATGATGGATTACATTATATGATATTATTATATTATAATTGTTTAGGTTGTTATTAAGGTAGTTAGGTAGGTAGTTAGGGTTTGTGTGGTGTTTGTTTGGAATGTTTGCATGTGAACTTAGTGTTGCATGTAAGTAGGAGAAACAGGATGGTAAGAATCTGAGGGGTTTTGTTTAATTACGTGCTGTGCAAGTTGTGGCTTGTGACAGTGAGGGAAAGGAGCCTGTCTGTTCTGTAAAAGCAATGCTTCTGTGAGTTTCCAAGCTGTAGAAAATGGCATATTCGTTTCTCTTTCATGCTCTTTCTTTCTCTCATATCTATCTGCTTTGTGACTGTATGTCGTTGTTTTTCCTTTTGCTGAGCTTACACTGATTCTAAAGAAGCAACTGGGTGGGGAAACATGGAATGCTTGTGTGTTGGGAACTGGGTTTTGGGTTGGATTGTTGCTGTAATTGATGCTGAGGTTTTTTAATCACAATCTTAGTTTTCTGATTAACTCTTTCTTCAATACGTAAAGAATAAAGTTATGTGAGTATTATTACAGCAGTGTTTTTGCGTGTGAGACAGTGAAATGACAAGGGGCTGCAAATGGACAGGGGTTTTGGTCGATGGAAGTGGAAGAATGTGTTGTGTTTCCAAATCTTGCTTTTGGGGAAGAAAAAGGAGAAAAGGTGTTGTGAGTGGTCGGAGAAAGAGGGCAAGGTCATTGAAAGAATCAGAGGTAGTTCTGCTTCTGCTTCTGCATATGATGTTAAAAGCCTTTTTAATTAATCTCACTCCATGTATTATTGATGGGGTGAGGAATATATTTATGCCAACCAAAAGAAAAAAAGAAGAAAAAAAACTGGTCAGAAATTGTTGTCTTGCCCAGGGCTTCAGGTGTCAGTGCAGAGAATGTACTTAGCTTTTGTTCTCAATTTGTTTATTTGTTTATTAGCATTTTAACTTTGTTGCCAATTTGTTCTAACATAATACAAATGATTCTATATATGTTGTGGCTTACAAGTACTTCTGAACTGAACTAAAACTAAATGGTTTAGTTTGCTTTTAAGATTTGAGAAGTTGAGAATGTCAAAAAGAACAAAAAGGTTTAAAGTACTATATATACATTAATCTGCTTTATTGCCTTGGTTACCATTGGTATATGTAAACTTTAATCCATTGTCAGGATCTTAGACATGATTAAGAGATTTCATCCATTTTTTGAACAATGCATGAGTGAAATTAATCTGAAAGTTTTTTCTTCCATTCTAGATTCTCACTATCTGAAATTTCAAACTTATCTAAATCTATTTGGATGGGTCCATTTAAAAAGGGCAAAGCTCTTTCGGCTAAAAACCTTATTTAAGAAAAAAATTACTTGACCCCTTGTGGGGTTACTATTTAGATATTTACAGGTCTTATTACATTTTTTCTAATAGTTTTTTTATTATGGATTAAAATTTGATAAAAACTATAAAATATTTTGCAAGTATTATTCCTATTTATATATTTTGTATAAACTTATAGTCTTAAATATAAATATATCTTCTCTATAATGTTATAGTCTTAAATAAATTTCAACTAACAAGAGACTGTGTTAAAAGAAAGAAATACGTGGTAAAATGTATTATAACACACAGCTACAAATACTATAATTTAAATGTTTAGGAAGTTAAAAGATTTTACAATTTTCTTGCTTCTTTTTATATTTTAAAAAGAAAAAGTATATGTATACAACAATCTTGTGATGATTTATTGTATAATAAATAGAAAAGAGAAAGGTGAAATACATCACACATATGAAGTGAAAAAGTGAAATATCATAAAATGGTGTTGGCTGAATAAAATCCTTTTTAAAATAAATGGTGTTATGCATGTCTATATTATTTATTAATTAAGTGTGTTAAAAGTAGGTTTAAAGTGTAACTCAATTCCACAAGATCAGCTTGTAAGATGAGGTTTGAACCTCACTTATATATTATGAGATTGTCTATCTCTAGTCGATGTGAGACTTTCAACACACCCCTAGCAGGTGGAACAAAATGTTCAAAAAATCTTGTTAGGATAATTTTTTTTTTTAAACAAGGACTCTGATACCATGTTAGAAGTGAATTTTAAGTCTAACTCAACCCTACAAAATCTACTTTTAAGATGAAGTTTGCACCTCACTTAAATTATCCTATCTCTGATTAAATTATCTTATCTCTGATCGATTTGAGACTTGTGACAAATTAACAAGATAAATGCAATTTTTCATATGTATGTTTGATAAACAAGGTGAATTGTAGAAATGTAAAAATTGATTTATTCATTGATTTCCTTCTGGAAAACTTTGACCATGCTGCATGCTATGTTGCATCGCAGGGTCATAAAATGTGTAGTAAAATATCAAATCAAAGTGTTTGTGGTGAAAAAGTGTGAGTGAGACTAACAGTGTGCAATTCTCGCCGCATGTACTTACAAATCTGCGTCCCTTCATCATTGCATTCTTTCTTTCTCTTATCCTTTTCTCACCACACAATGGCTTTATCTTATAATTACAAACAATTAACAATTAAGCACAGGAGTTATTTAAAGCTTTTAAAATGAACAGTAACGTCACATGTGATTGGAGTTTAGCATTGATTAAGGATGCAAGCTAAAAAAGAAAAATCAAATAATTGCTAAATCTCATAATTAGTTACATTGCTCTGTTACTGTTTGTGTTGAGATTTACATTCATTTACAACAAGTGGTGTGCAATGCATGGAAAAAACATGAGTTTGAAATTTAAGCCTAAAGTGATGTAATGCATGGGTTTATCAACATTATTAATAATAATAATAATAAAAAAAACCTATACCACACATTGTGATTCATATCTTTGTGAATAGTACCCAAATTCAGAAACTCCTAAAACATTTTTCACATTTTCGCCGCAATGGTTGATGTTATAGAACTGTAACCGCTCCACACATTTCCTTTGAGTATATAGAGTTAAACATGAATCTCAAGGGACAGAGAAAAAAAAACAAATTATATGTTTTAAGCATATTTTAAATTTAAGGAAATAGATTCAAATTGTTCAATAAAAAAACTGTGAGAAGAAAAAAAATATTGAAGGTATATAAAGTATTTGAGAATACTTCAACCACAGAAATGTACAAAGAGGAACTGAGGTTTTGTTCACTTCTAAAGATGAATTTGAGGGAGAGGAAGAGGATGGGTTTGGGTGAATTTGAAAGTGAATGATGTGTTATTTTTTTTAAGGGATTTAAAGGTGATTAGGAGTGAATTTAGTAGTAAAGTTTGTGAGAGTTAGTGAGTGATTTGATTGATATGATAGATTAAAAAAAAATTAATATATATAAAAAAGAGTTTACCATTTTTTCGTTTTGTAAAAAATAGTATAAATTTGTGTTTGTAGCTTTATTGTTCTTTGTTTTGTTATTGTTGGTAATGGTGTCCAAGTTGTATATTCTTGCTGATTTAAAATCGTAATTAGCTTACATTTTTTCTTTTCAATGAAGCTAATCAGGAATGGAGACATTGATGTTGCATTTGGTAAATTGTGGGAATGGTATCCACGTGAATAATTTTTGATGAGGATAAATGCATCTTTTATTACCACTCTCCTTCAAATCTCTGGTTCATAAGCGCGATACCAAAATGGATGGATCCTTCAAATCCTTTCGGAAACCCACCTGCAAATCATGCCAACCGAACAAGGTTTATCATTGCTGATCCATCTCTCCATTTACGTTGCAACAGGAAATACATTGGAGCGAACACAGCCTAAAGATATAAAATGTCTCCTAACCTACACTACTAAAAAAAATTCATATTTCTTTTTAATTTTGTTTTGATTTTTTTTGTAAGAAATATTTATAAATTTTATTATGAAAAAAAATGTAAGAAATTGTTGCCAATTTTTTTATATAATATTTTGTATAAAATACTTTTCACAACAAATTTTGTAAGAAATACTTACGAATTTTATAATTTTGTAAGAAATAATTATCTATGAAGAAATTGCCTACCGATTGAAATTCTTATAAAAAATAACAAAAAAAATATCTTTTCTTGTAAATATTTTTAAAATTTTTTTAAAAAAATTCCATATAATACAAAAAATTTTAGTCATGCTAATCGAACAAATAACTTAAGGAAACAACTATGATATGGATTGGAGTTACACAATATTTGTCCATACACATATCGATGATATCACAAATAACACTAAATGTGTACTTGTTTTAACATCTTAATGGGTTTGTTAATCTACAGGTCATATGTTTACTCTGGCTTGTTAATAAAAATAGTATTGATGAATCACTAGTGCAGGAGAGTATTTTTGCCGCGGTTATTTTGAATCTTTGATCTCGGTTTAAAACCCGAGGCATATATTGCCGAGGCAAAAAATGTTACTTTTCTGCCTCGGTTCTAGAATAACCGAGGCCTAATGTAGGCATTAAAAATAAAAAAAAAATTAAAACACCCACGCACCCAAAGCAACGCAGTGGCCATTTCAAAATCGTTTTTCCCATTACCATTTCCCACACACCCACTCACTGGAAATGGCAGCAGCAAGAAAAACCAGTCCTGCCACCGTCACGACGCACCATCACCGGACCTGATTGAGCCTGAGGACCCAAAACGCGAGCCCTAAGTCGCAGAACCAGATCATCGCTGACTCGAAAACCCTACTCGTAACAGATCGGCGTCGCTGTGACGATGGAAACGAAAACCTTTGACGAAGCCATCGCGAATCGTGCACCGCTGGAGGAACCACCATCGACGCAGGCCACTGCAGCCAAAACCAGAACCTGCAGGAAAACCCAGAACTAGATCGTCACTGACTCGAAACCCCTATGCGTAACAGATCGGCGCCGCTGTGACGATGGAGACGAAAACCTTTGACGAAGTCATCGCGAATCGCGCACCGTTGGAGGAACCACCATCGACGCAAACCACCGCAGCCAAAACCAGAACCTGCAGGAAAACCCAGAACCAGCAGAGGAAAAATGGTTTTACGGCGTTGCGAAACCAGGCCGCCACGATGGTCATGATGCTCACCGGAGACGCTTGCGAACCACCACCGAAAACCATCATCGGCGTCGCGGGCACCTCGTCACCAGGAACCATGAATGCGAGAACAATCTTATCCCGCTTTGGTGTGTGTTGGGTCTGATTTTGGAGAGGGGGTTTTTATTTATTTGACCTAACTCTTATGCCTCGGGTGCAAATCAAACGAAGCAAATAAGAAGTATACGCCTCGGGTATTGGACAACCGAGGCAGAACTTTTTCGTTCAAATAAAAATTTAAAAATTGCGGGAGATTTGAAAATTTTGGCAGGCATTAGGCCTCGGGTTTGTGTGAACCGAGGCAGAATGTGGATTTCTGCCTTGGGTATTATAATAACCGAGGCATAAAAGACGTAAAAATTTCAAAATTGCCACCGCGTATTTATATGTCTCGTTTGCTCTGTAACCAAGGCATAAAGGCTGAGTTAGAAAGTTAAAACTGTACTAGTGAATGAAGTTATTATTAGGATGTATAACCAAAGTATTCATATCACATTGACTTATAAAATGTGATTTCTTAGGGGTTAATAGTATATTATGTTCGTGCACAAAAACTAACTCATAATATAGGTTTTGTATTTGATTGTCTTTTAGTTAAATACTCAATGAGATTTTCTTGTATTATTATTCTAAAGAAAAAAAGAATATATATATATATATATATATATATATATATATTAATTCTTAGAAGTTTTAAGAGAACTTATTGTGTATTGTTATGAAATATAAAGTTCATAAAAGATAGAAGAATAAAAAAAGGAAGAAGAGAGAATAAGGGAGAATGGAAGAGACTAATTTCTATCACATATTAGAAACAAAATCAATGGACAATCATTAATACATTCATGTGACATCAATTGTCTTGTAGTGGTGGAGTCAAGTAGACTAAAGTCACAATTAGGGATGACAAAAATACTTGTGTCTGTGGGTATCCGTGAATAAAATATGTGATGGATAGTTGGTATCTGCGGATATTTATTATTCGCAGGTAGCGGGTAGCGGGTATTTTAATACTCGCTTATAAACGGGTCGGATGCGGATATCATATTATTTGTACCCGTACATATCCGTTACCTGTAAAAAATTAAAATTAAATTTATGTTTTATTAAGTTATATTTAATTTTACATTTTTTTGTAATTTTATTTAAATCTAATCTTAAATATTTATAAAATATATTTTTTTAAATATTTGCAGGTATCCACGAGTACGCGCAGGTTTTAAAATACCCGCAAATACTTTTTAAATAGGTACTCACATGGGTAACGTGACAAGCAACAGGTGAATTTTTTGTTGGTAGACATTATTCGTACCCGATCCGACCCATTGTCATCCCTAGTCACAATCAAATTGTGGAGTTTGAGCTCTTACACTCTTAAATAGAAAGAGTTGTGCCTTGACTAATAGCTATAACTTTTGGTCTACGGATAAGTGTTGGATCCAACAATTAGTATGAAGAGCCAATGTCACAAGTTTGATTCTCAATGGACAATTGTTCAGGAGGAGATTGTTGCGAGTGACATTAATTATCCCAAAAAATCTTTTGGATATTTATAACACCATTTCTTTGAAGATCGTGAGTAAAAAAGAATTTTGTAAAGAATATGTTTTGTTTTGTCTCCTTTAATATATATTTCTTTTAGTTGAACAATATATGCACTGTTGTCTTTATATGTGGCTGTTGATTTTTATGTTTTACGTGGATAGACCACAAGTTTGTTGCACATGTTGAAATATAGATTTTAACCAAACAAATTCACAACTTGCCTCATGTAATGCAAATATTTCTAAATGATTTGATGATATTACTGTTATGCTTTGTTTCACAGACCGCCATGAAATTGTTGTGCCACCACATGTGAACAAATATCAGGTTTGTGATCGACCATTGTAAGGATATGATAAATAACCCATTAGATTTGTTTTTAAATCATTTGGATAAAATAAGTCCATATTCATAATACACTTAAGATAACGAAATTCAATATCTTCTTGTAGATTATGAACTATATCCTAACAAATTTACAACAAATATTATATCAGATCGAGTATAATCAGCAAGATACATTAGTGCTCATATAGCACTAACATATGAATGTTACTTCCAAACCAAGAAGTTCTTCATCTTTTCTGGAGGCCTAAAATGATATTTATCAACTTCTAACCAACTCACAACCATTAAAGTGCATAATAGATGTGATTTGTCCATATAAAACTTTTTAGGCACTTTTATTATATAAAGCTCTTCATGTGCAAAAACACATTTATTTAAATACTCAATTTGTAATTTCAAACAAAACTTTGTCCTTCTAACACCTTTCATCCAATTTTGTTTTTTAAGCAACCAATTATCTTTGTAAGCTCTTTTAAGAGTTTCAACTATATTTATGTCATTAAGAGTTCTAAAAATATTTATATCATCTACATAAAAAACAATTAATAGAAATTCATTTTTTTAACTTTTTATATAAATACAAGAACAAATATAATCTTTTTTATACCCTTCTTTTAACAATTATCTATTGTAATAATATTACATCAAATGTAGCAAATCCAATTATGCACTTTGTCAAAAACTAATCCGAATTTAAAATAATAATTACAAAAATTTGATATTTTGTAATCTATAAATCCATCATAAATTCATAATCCATATCAATTAAATCTTCATCTTAATTCTAAATTAAATTAAAATAAATCTAAGTTTTGGACTCTCCTTTGATAATTGTTTGTTCTAAACCAGAGAAATATCTTACCGAAGAAAAAAACAATTTAAGTTACTTCTAAGAGCTCTAATCATCTAAAAAACATCCAAAACATCAAGATTGAATAATAATATTATTGAAACATCATTTTATTATCTCATAAAAGACTATAGAGAATATTTATAAAATAAAATAAACGTATTCTAAAAAACTTATAATTGATCAGAATTAATCATCACCATGCTACTATTTCATAGTATTGTCGGGTCGCCAAACAGTTGGGACTCAATACAAAAAAGTAAAAAAAACAAAAAACAAAAAACAAAGAAAATAAGAATTTTTTTTTGAAAAAGATGATGAGATTCTGATTTATAAATGAATAGCTAAACAATTAAGATTCTGATCAACCTAATTTTAATTTTAATTTTTATATATTTTACAAAATTTAAACCTTTTATATATTTTCAAATCTTTTAAATAATATTTGAAATTTTTTTTATTTAAAATTATCCAAAAAAGAAATAAATAAAATAACTGATATGATGATGAATATAAACCATAATATTATATAAATTTATTGTGGGATAATATGCCTATACCTATACATTTGTACCTACATATAATTTTTTTTAAATTAAATTAATTATTTTATCAATTTTACTTTTTTAAATGTAGAATTTTTTTAATTTGAATATTTTTTTAAAAATTTTAATTTTAATTATACAACTACTTACAAAATAAATGAAAATTATTTGCAATAAAGTTACAAAAGTTAATTTAATTTTATAATTATAACAATTTTATTATTTTTTTATCGTGATATAAAAAAAATGTGAACACACAAATGGACATGTGCTTCTATTAGTCTAAATATATTAAAGTATTTTTCTTTTTGTTGTTCACATCTATTTTTAATTTCGCCTTTTAATTTTTTTTTAAATTAAAATAACTATTTTAACATATTACTTTTTAAGTGTCTGTTTATTTAAATTTAATCCTTTTTTATTTGACTATTTTTTTAAAGTTTAACCATATTTTTAATTAAAAATTTTGTTTACAAAATAAACAAAAACTATTTACAATAAAATTAAAAAATTTACATTTAATTTTATAAATTATAATAATAAAAATAAAAATGAAAGAACAATAAACTATGAGAATGGTTAGAGTTGAAATCCCATAACCCTTCTTCTATAATCTCAGCGAACCTAATGTAAAGCTATTTACAGTCATTGAAATTCAAATTAACTAATTTAAGTCCAATTCGTCAAATAGCATAACTCCTTTGAAATAATATTCCTAGTGTCTAATTTTGTAGCTTCACCAGGATTGATATAAGAATTAAGTTCAAAAACCTAAAACAACATGGGGATCGAGAAGTTCTATCTATAAACTTATTTACAAGACATTCAATTTAAATTAGTTATATTTACAAAATTATTTGTTATAAACATAACTTTGAATAATTTCACCAATTATCAATTAATTAGTAGAATGCATTAAGAAATAAAAATATTACTCCATCTCATATATATAGTGGTGGAACTTAGACAAAAAATATAGGAGTGCCAAATTCGATTTGTTATATATAATTTGGTTTTAGTTAGAAAAAAAAGTTCTTCATCTTTTCTCTTCATTTCCTCTACTTAAAACAAGTACACATAATAGTATAATTCAAACAAATATTACTATCATTCGCTATTATATCATGATACAAAACCATAAATACCATTTTAGATAAGTCTTTCGTACCTCATCAATTTGATTTGGTGGTATAGTCAAATTTGAGGTCGTTTTTCTCGGATTGCGTTCTAGTGAATTTTTAAATTCATTATATGTAACTCTAAAACTTTAGAGATTTGTTTTTTATTGTCTTGAATTTTTGGTTTTCATGAAATTTCTCAAGTTTAGTTAACGTAAATACATTTTTTTTCATCTTTATCACAAACATTCCTCTTTATTAAAAAGAACCAATTTTTTTTTTTTTTATCATAATCTTTCTAATATAAATTTATCACATCTCGCCTATCTAGAAGAAATAAAATTTATATTCACAAATCACAATTATCACCGTACAAAACATAACAAAACTCATACCACTTTAATTAAATAAGCAACATTGTATAAATTTAAAACTTTTAAAAAAATTACCATAGGCAGCGAAAAACACAAAATCCCTAAATTTCATAATTAAAGATTATAATAATTTGGGAAAAATTATAATTAGGGTTCATACCAATTTCATAAAAGAATCCCTAAAATCATAATTAGGATTTATATTAATTTGACATAAACTTAATTTGGGAAAAACATCCTAAAAAGAATCATAAGTTTAATATACATAAATCATAATAAGATACTAACCTTGATCTTAAAGATCATGCAAGAATGTATACTTCAATATCAATCTATGTGTTTCTCAACCTCTATTTTCCAATCTATGTATTTATTTCTTTTCACATACTTTCATGATAATTTACATGGTGGAAAGATCTTATAGCCAAAAAAAAAATCTTAATCTCTTTTATAAATCAATGTCTCCATTCAATTTTTCTATTTTATCTTTTATTATAATTTTTCATAATATAAACTTAATATAAATAATATATAAATATAATTTAAAAAAGTACATAAATATATATATAAAAAATTAAAAAAAAATTGTGGAATCATGGCTCCTTCTGCACTATGTAGTTCCGCCCCTGTATATATATTATGAAGGTTTCTGTTTTCATCGCCGGCATATACATCATAATTTACAATATAACCCGTACGAATCCAAAAAGCAACCTTACTGAACACAATCTCTAATTACATATTTTCTTGCATATAAGAAAATATTGTATTTTCAATACTATGATAACATATTCCATCCACTTTTAAATAGATTCTTTTATATATTCCCGTAAAAAAATTCTTATTACAAATGATTATTATATATTTATCTATCATTGACCTAATTAAGAAAATCTGAAAATAACATTAAAGTAAAGAATGACAAATAATAAAACATATATAGATGATGATGATTTCATTAAATCTTCAATGACTTCCGAGGTTTGAATCTTAAATGAGAGAAGTGAGTTTACTAATTATTCTTAATAAATAACCTTATTTGGTGGAGAATATTACAAGATTCAAATACATTATTTGAATTTGATCTCTTTTAAATTTATCTATTTTTTGAATGTTTTGTTTAGATAAGGCAATTTAAATTTATTAAATCTTATTTTTCTTAAATAAAGTATTTCTATTATCATCAAATGAAAAAATTATTTAAATATCAAATAATTGTTAAAAATTAAAAAATAATATACCAATATTTATAATCTTTTTTTAATTGATCTCGAGTGATGTTATTATTTAGTTAAAGTTTTCTAAGATTTTTATTATTGTTTTATGTTTGCAAATTTTGTTCTCAATTTAAGATATTTCTAAGTTATGAAATTCTATAGCACCAAATTGACTCATACCCAAATACTATAACACTAGGTCATGCTCATGTAAAGTCGTGTCAAGTCAGTTTGTGTTAGAGTTAAGCTAAGTAGACTCGAGCCTAATTAAATTCAAGTAGTCCTAGCCCAAGTCTGATTAGGTCCAAGTCAGTCTCAACCGAGTTTGAGCCTACATTCAATCTAGATAAGGCAAGTCTACATTAATTTGAGTTTGGGTTGACCCACATTTAGCCAAGTTTGACAAGGTCTAGGTTGGTCCTAGTCCGATCAAGACCAAGTCCAACATAACCCAACAAGACCAAGTCAAGTCAGGTCGAGCCAAGTTTGTCCAAGTCCAAGTTCAATTGAGTTCGCTCAAGCGAGTTGAGTTGAGTCTACTTGAGAAAGTTGAGTCAAGCTAAGTTTGGGTCCTAAGTCGAGTTGAGTCGATTTGGGCTTAAGTCAAGCGTAGTCGGAATAGGCTCACGTTCATCTGACTCGGGATAGACCCACATTCAATTGAGTTGGGATAGGTTCAAATGAGTCCTAGTTCGACTAAGACTAGATCAGACATGTCCGATAAATATCAGGTCAAGATGAGCCTAGGTCAAGACGCTAGTCTCATCCTAAGTCGAGTCGAGTTAGATCGATTTTAAGTTGAGCCAAGTTAACTTAAGTATAAGTCAAGCCAAGTTAGAGCAAGATCGTGTTCAACAGAGTTGGCTAGTCCCATTCGAGTCAAGTTCATTTGAATCCAAGTTTGGCTAAGTCAAGTTGGGTCATGACATGTGTTGTGGTCCTCTCAAACTAAGTTGGGTTGACCACATGTGAGGTCAAACTGAGTCTAACCAAACTCAGGTGGAGCTGAATTAATCCAAACACAGGTTAACCCAAACTACAGATATCAAAATATGAGTTTAAATATGAAGTATTTCAAAGTTTTACTACTTAAATAAAATTTTAAATTCTTAAGTTTTAAGTAATTCAAATACTCTAATAAAATTGTATAATTTCAATTTCTTTCAAAATCATCTACCTAAACAACATATTTTATAATAAAGTATTTCAAACTCTAAAAAAAATCAAATATCCTCATAAAATTTGTAATCCATACACAAAGTAAAGAAAATTTTCTCAAGTTTTTCTAGCATCCTAATGCACACTCGCATTCTTAAAATTTATTGTCACATTTATACTCCCTTTTTTTTTCATGCCAATACTTTGACTTTGATGTATCACATCTGAAATTTGTCTTTTGAAAGCCATATTAACATTTTCAATTTGAGGATGAAAAATGATGAAAATTGTTACTTATCCATGTCAACATGGATTAGTTAACATTTATATATATGTTCATATACACGGTAGTACATTATTGTTTTAGAGCTTTAAAGAATTAAAAAAAAAAGAAGAATGAAAGTGTTACAAAAATATAAGAAATATTTTTATGCATCCCCATAAAAATCTTTTTTATTTTAAATTTTTTAATCGCACTCCTATAACAACAATTAAAAATACCCATTAGTTGCTTTGCTTGGGGATTTATCGGACAAATGTCTTCTGGTCGAATTAGGATATATAAATCATTTGTACAAGTTTTTCACATTCTCCAATTTATACATATTTTGTATTATTAACAACCCTCTTTTCATCTTTTAAACATTTTTTTTTATTCTAAAAGGACTTGTTTAGATAAAGTAATTAGAAAGAAATTTAAATTTAAGAAATTTTGAAAAATATTTTAAATGAATAAAATAGAAGAATTTCAAATACCCTTAAAACTATAAGAAATTTAAAATTTCACTTATTTTCACTCCATTACTACTCCACTCACGACAATTGAGTCAGATGGCTTGAATCAAAGGTTGGGCTGAGTCGGTCCAAGACGAAGGTTGAGCTAAGTTGACCAAGGAAGAAGGTCGAGCTCAGTTGGCTTGGGCCGAATCAGCCTAGGCTTGGACCGAAGGTCAAGTCGAGACGACCCGTATCGAAGATCAAATCTAGATGGTCTAGGTCGAAAGTCAAGTAGATATTGCACAGGCCAAGTCATCCGAGACCAAAGCGGGCCCAATTAGCCTGGGTCGAAGGTTGAGTTGAACCAGCCAGGGTAAAAGGTCGAGTCGAGTCGGTTAGGAACGAAGGTCAGGTCGTGTTGGTCGAGGTTGATGGTCAAGTCAAGTGGACCCAGGTCAAGTTGCTTCAGGCCAAAGTCAAGTCAAATCGACTCAGGACTGAAATCGAGCCAAGTCGATCCGAGTCGAAGGTAGAATCGATCTGACTAGAGCCAAAGGTCTACCCAAGTTGGCCTAAGCCGAAGGTTAAGCCGAGTCGACTCAGGCCAAAGGTCGATCCGAGTCAGCTCTTGTCGAAGGCTAAACTTAGTCAACCTAAGTTTAATCTTTGACAGTCGACCCGATCGAAAGTCGAAACGAGTTTTCTCGAATCGAAAATCGAACTAATTCAACTTGAGCTTAAAGATAGTTGAATTTGCCTTAAAATAGAAATTAAAATGCCTTATCCAAATAAAAAAATTGAAATCTAAGATATTTCAATTACTCAAACCAAACAAATTATTTAAGAAATAAATAAAATTTAATTGTGAGTAATTCAAATACTTTTTATTTTAATTTCTCGGAATCACTAAAACCCTCCACAAAAACACAAGATAATTGTTGGTAGAAATTGTTAAAACCCATCCTCCAAACACAAGATATTTGTATGGTCCCTTATCGAAATATAGAAAGGTTTGTATCAATTTCTTCATAAGTTTGTTTTAAAAGAAAATATAAAAAATTAAACTTCACTTTTTCATAATTTCTCTAAATTTTTATATTTCTATCCTATGTATAAATTATTTTTAACTTGTAAACAAAAATACTTTATTTTTCTTTATAAAAGGTTAATAGAAAAAGTTGGTGATAGCCGGGGTTAAATTTCATGGTGTAAAATATTCCAAATATAATCACATCATGTCAATAATTGTGTTGAACATAATAGTGATTTTTTTTTTTTTTATAAAATATGGAATTGAAGAGATGATTGGCTAAAGAGGAAGGTGATCATAGAAAATTGCAAATCAAGAAACACCCTACAAAGTACACAATATTACCCTCCAAGAAAAGAAAAAGTTGGAAGTCACAAGCCATGACCCCACCAATGATAAATGGGGATTTCATGATTTTGGGTGGGGAAAATTATGGATTGTGCCTGCAAAAAAGAGTGCATGAAGAAAATGGTTTTGACCCTTCTTTTTCACCATGTTTAATGGCAGCAAAAAGAGAGATAGAGAGACAAAAGGTTGTAACTTTCTCCATCTTGCAAAGACAGAATGAGAGGTATACCACCCTCACTTTGAACACCAAAGAGGATAGGGAAAAGGACAGCTGATAAGGGAGCTCAAACTTCTATCATCTTTTACACATGTGAAATTAGAAAAATATATATATACTAAACTTATAATTTACTTTACATATATGTAAACAAATATAATTTAGTTTCTGATATCATTTTCATCTTATACTTTCTTATTCGATGTTTGTGCATGAAGTGTCCACAATTTTAATTTGATCCTTAAATAAATTGAAAAAAATGTGCCATATATGTAGAAGATCAAAATGTGTTACAAGCATAAAGTTTACAAAAGTAATAATACATAAAAACCGTCATATCGTTTGTCTTTCTGGTAAATTATATTATCTATATTTAATTACATTTTTAGAATCATCATGTGTTTATTATTGTTTACTTCCTTGATTTATGTTAAGAAATAGAATTTTAAATTTAATTCAATCTTACAAAATTGATTTGTAAGGTGAATTTTATACTCATATATTATAAATTAGTCTTATATATATCTAGTTGATATAAGATTTTTAACACATATCCTTACACCAAAATATATACATCTCAAACATGAAACTAAATATTAGTGGATGATCCGATAGTGGGTGAAATAAGACACCCAACAAACAACAAAATCTCGCTAAACTAGGCTCTAACTTATAACTCTGATATCATCTTAAGAAATAAATTTTAAGCTTAACTCAACCTTACAAAATTGATATAAGACTCCAACGAAAAGTTTGATCTCTTATTTATTAAAATGAATGCAATCTTATAGGTTATGGGTGAATTAATTTTAGTGTTCAGTATGTTTTTGGTCCATGAACTTTTACATGAAATTAGAATTCGTCCATGTCTCAAACTTTGATATATTTGATTCTCAAACTTTAAAAATGAATAAATATAGTCCTTATAACTCAATTACGTTAAATTATTTTGACATGTCAAATGCATTTTTTTCAACAAATATTGAAGTGGGTACATGTCAAACGGTATAAACAATTCAAATATTAGCATAAAATACGTTTGACATGTAAAAAAATGTAACCTAATTGAGTTAAAAAAAAAAAAAACATGTTCAATTTTAGGTCAAAATTTTGGAACTAAAACATATTTAATCCTTAATTTTAACACTATTAGTCTTGATTAGGAGCAATGTCAATGAAATACTATTTTCGCCAATTAATTTAAAATTGTTGCCACTAATTAGCATACCATTTTGGATAGAATCGGACTATGTGAATCAATATATTTTTTTTATTAATAGTGAAATGAAATTGAACATAGAATAAATAAATCATAAGTAATTAAGCATTACCTATATTTCTCTCTCTAAGTGTCATTTAACATCTTAGATATCTATCTATAAGTTTTTAATAAACAATAGATAAGGTGGTAAACCGTGAGAAGGACCAAATTAGTAATGTTTTACTAGTGTAACATTTATTTAACAATTACCATATTAATTTGTATATAAAAACAAAAGTAAAAGTATAAAGGAATGAGAGACATATGGTGGGTTTAATTCTTTTTTTTTTTCCTAACAAAAGCTAAATGTAACAAATATTGTTTATTTTATTTTATTTTTCTTTATCTATCCTAGTATTTCTTCATCACAAACTCGTATAAAAAGTCAAAATAAAATCTTAATTTGAGTTAAACAAAAAAAATACCTTTAATTGCTTTAGGAAAATAATTGGGTCACATTTCTCTAATTTAAGCATGCGTAGCAACGTTTATGTTATCCTTTATAATATTATATATTGATATGATAATATCAACATTTGGAAGTTTGAAAGTCATATTATATCTTCATAGATTCGTTATTTCTTGGATTTTATTCTATTAATAATAATAATAATAATAATAATAATAATAATAATAATGAGAAAGAAACTATTTTGGGGGCAGAAACTTTCACACCCATGCAAATGCAATATATATATATATATATATATATATATATATATATATATATATATATATATATATATATATATATATATATACCTATTGAATTCTTGACATTAATGTCTATACTTTTTATTTATTTAACTTCATCCCAAATTAAATGAGTCAAATCCTGAAAGTCAATATATGTAAAAAATTAGAAGATGTACTAGAGATCAGGAACAGTATCTGTATGTGTTATAGTAACCTAAAACATTAAGCATTATTACCGTACTCATTAATACACTACCTTTTCGAGTCATTTCTTCTGTAAGATGCAATTCATTGCACACTACAAAATCATAAATAAAACTTGTTAAATACACTAAAAAATCCATCAAAATTTACTATTTTTTAATAAAAATCATTCTAAGCTAAGACTTGTGAAAGAACACCTATCTAACTGGCACAACTGCATTATAATAATTTGCTTTAAAAAAGATACATTGATTTTCTTTGTTTGGTAGAAACTTTATTGTTAAAGATCTAGCTTACAACTTTATTCTGCCTTAGATAAACATAGGTTATAAACAACTTTAGTTCGAACTGAGTCGCGACTCTAAAAGCTGGAAAGTAAAGGAAAACAAAGACAGAATTGAAAAAAGCCTGCGTGTTTGGATCATATTATTGTAAAGAATGAAGACTTTTCATGAACTGTCATAAATAAACTTAGCAGCAGTGAGTGAGCTAGGTAGCTATAGCTTGCAATCTTCGAAATGAATTAATGAATTTAAAGCAAAGCAATGAGTAACAGAAAAGGACCTTCAATAATACCCTTTTTCCATCGTCCACACGTACACATACATTAGAGATAGATAGATACACCATTTTCAGGTCAAGCGTGTGCTATATCAGCTTTTTGAATCATTATTGTTCTTCACTTCTGGTCTCATAAATTTTCATATGTAATTAAAGTTGAATACAGATTTCTTATTAAATGAGTCTCAAATAATGTTGTGTTACCATTACCAACCTACATTTAATATGTTTAAAACTATACTATAACTTGTGTTCATTCATACATTCATGGATGCAAAACCAATAACTTTGTTCTGCCCTTATAGTACCCTACAATGCCTCTCTCTGATATATAAATATATAAAGACGAAAGAACACGCGAGGGAGAAGCGTGCAAAAAGGAGGCTGACAAAAGATACCACTAGTGGGAGTGGAAGATAGAAAACATGAAAGAAGAATAAGATATTATAGCTAGTTGTTTATATATATATATATATATATATATATATATACACACACAGAGGCACACGTAGGACTAGTTTGAAGCAGTAATGAAGGTTAATTAATATTAATTATGTATTAGAAGTGGGGTCATTTGTTGATGAGTTATGATAATAATAATAATAATAATAAATAATGATGATGATAATAGGAAGAATGGAGAATGGTTTAAAGTTTGAAGAAGTATGAGAGAAAGTGCAGACAGAATGCATTGTGCATGGGGTGATTTGTCGGAGACGTGCTTCATTTCTGTATGCTTTCTCGATTCTTCCAGACTGTGATTACCCCATTTAATTAATTACACTCTCTTTCTTGTCATTTTCTGTGCTTAAAAATTTTATGTTCAATAAAAGTAATATAATGATTAATATATAAGTAAAAAGAATTATTATTTTAAGGTTTTGGATTAAAACTCTCTTATGTGATAAGTTAGTGATACTTTTTCTCTCCTTGGAAAAATCTGATACTAGTTTTGTTCCAGCACCACAAACTGCAATTCCATATATATGTATCTGTATTCTATATCTCACAGATACACTTCCTCTGCTAAGCAATGCAATGATTGCTTCCACTATCTTTTAACTCTTTCACCACCTTTCTACTTATACTTGAATATGCAGATGAAAGTTTCACCTCTTTAAACCTTCTACATCTTATTTAAGTAAACTTAAAAGGATAATTTTTTTATAAGTTAAAATGAATTTATGTATAAGTTAAGGAAACTAGAGAATTTTACAGTAAAAATGTTTTTACAAGATAATTTTTGTATATAAATTATATTTTTAACACGACAAAATTATACTTTTTTATGCATATATTGTGATTTTAAAATAAATATTTACTATGATTTTAATAAAATAATATTCATATCTTTTTTCTAAATACATATATCTGTATTCGTAAGTATCTACGGATAAAATTCGGATACGAGTATTTTTTTATATCCGTATGTTAACGGAACAGGTACAAATAACATGGTATCTGTATTCGTGAATACTCGTACTCCTTATAGTCTAATTTAAATTAAAAAAACATGATTAAAACATTAACACACTGATCTTGAATGAGCTATTTTTTATTAATTGGTCTTAAAAAATCTTCATTTATTTGTAAACTGTTATTGAACACTATTTAAACGGGTTATTTGTACTTTGTTTGAAATTTATGAATGTTATGCATTATATTTTTATTTGAATTTATGGTTAAAATATGTTGTTAAATATTAATTTTTTCTTTTATAAATATATGTGGGTACCCATGGATATCCATTAATATTAAATATGTAGGTACCCGCACAACTGATACTTGTACAAATATGAGTATGGGTACGGACAAATATTTATTAGTGGATATGGCATGGAGGAGCTACTACATGTTCCGTGCCCGCCTCGTTGACATCCTTACGTATGTATGTACTCATGTTTATAAGACATCACATCCATTTTTCTGATATTTTAATAAAATAATTTTTATTCCTATTTTATTTAAAAATTTTATATTGACTAAGATTTAAACAAAAGATTGAAAAGTTAAAAATTAAAATTTTGTAATACAAAAGATAAACAAAAAAAAATTTATAAAACTCACAATAGAGGTTTCTCACCTTATTAAAAAAATATGCAAATATTATTTATTAAAAATATAAAAGATTCCTTTTTTAAAAAAAATAAAAAGAGTGAGCGCTGATTTTATGACTATCATAAGTAAAATAAATGTATATTTTAAGACTAAGATTATTATCATTTAGAATACTATAAAAAAAAAAATCAATTTTCTCACTTTAGTTTAATAGAAACTAATTTCCTTATTAGTTTTCCCTTCAGATATTAAGTTCTTCCAATGTTGTCATTATATTTAGCTACGTTTACATGTCTGGGTAACTTCAGCGTCTTCAAAGTACTGTGAATTTAAGTGTGTTAAAAAGTATTGTATTGGACGATAATGAATAAATAAACAATATATACAAAGAATAAAAATTTATAAATCTGTTATCTTAAAAATTTTAGTTAAAACTGGTATCTTAATCTTTTATGTAGATTTATTCATATCCCATTATGGTTGAATTTATGAAGTGTTTCTCTTCAAATCTTTAAATCCATAAATAGTATTAGATTTATTGATTTGTAAAACTGAACAATTCAAACATCTATTGTATGAGAAAGAAAGGAAGAGGATAGATTAACAAAGAATACTTATAAAATTAAAATAAGAACAGATAATAATAATAAGTTTAACGATTCAAATACAATTAATATACAGTAAAAGAAAACTATTTTTTGTAGTTTCCCAAAATGACGTCAACTTGATAAGGTGAAATCAAACAATCAGGAAGAAAGAATACATTTTCTTTTTAAACGAAAAAAGAATAGAACTTTTAGTTTTACTATAATGATGCATGATTCTGAAATAGTTACCTTTTACTTTAATTTAGCTGGAAGTTAAAAGTAAAAAAAAAAGGAAAAAGAGAATTATTATGTTCAGTAATGAAGTTATAAGTTATTTTGGTTTTAGATTTTTAGATTAAAAAAAACACTTCAACCTCTTAAATTTAAAATAATATGTTAATTAAATGTTTTAAGTTCTTAACTATTAACTTCAAGAGAATAAAATGACTTATTTTTAAATTTGAGAGACTAAAATTTAATTAAAAGAAAAAAAACTGATTATCACCATTATTTGGAAAACTTTAAAACGGTGAACAATAAGAAATATAAATAAAATTCAAGTCGAAGACATTTTAAACGATCCTTGACCTATGTTTCTCAGTGGTTTTGGTTTGTGCAGCAATTCCTCTGATTATTATGCAGCAAATTTTGAGTTGATATTTTTTCTAGTATTTCGGGTCTGTATTGTATTAAGATGCAGGGTTGTGTGGCAGATCTAAATAATTTGTCACCTGTTGTATGTTTTTGAACAAGGCCATTTCTTTCACAAAATTGATTCTATTATTTTTCTGAAAAAAAAAACATTTATATGTCGGAAATGCTTTTTCTGCTTTTAGTTATGGCACCAGCAAGTTCATTCTTTTTAATTTTGAAGGGTAGAAATTCATCTCTACAATAGGAATTCCAACCTTACTAATTAAATTTTGGCTTAATTAAGTTTTGACTTTTGTAAGTTCTCTTAAATTTAGAACTTTCAAGTCTTTAATATTTTTTTTGTGATTCATTAAATAAATTTAATTTTTTTAATTAAGTTTCAATTAAAATTTTCTACATTTATTAGGACTTAAAACATAATTAAATCTTAAACTTTATATTAAATCCAGTTCAGACAAATATATTTTTTTCTGGTATATGGCAGAACAGTATCCAAAGTTATGGTGATGAAATATTATGTTGCTCAGAGCCCACGGACTAGGTGGCCATGGCCTTAGAGATAATCAATAGCCTTTTCTTACTTACACCTCCCCCTTGTCCTGCTATACACTTTTTTTCCAATGTCCTTGCTTACCCTTTTAATTTAAAAAAAAAAAAAAGGTTTGTTTCAAGAAATCACCTCAGCTTTTATAATTTACATTATGGGTAATGGTTTCTGAAAACACTACTTTACACACCACACGTACCTCTCCATCTACCTTGAGATCCTCGTTCTAATAAATATATGTTATAAAATTAGTTTTCTAACTCTTATATCTGAGTTTTCAAATAGAAGTAAAATTAGTAAAACAGGGAGGTGCAAATGACATCTGCCAAGAGAATATTAGATCCATGCACCCCAATTCATTGGAGACGTTACATTTTTAGGATCATAGAATAAACTTTTCTAGAAGTAATTATAAAAAAAAAAATAGAACTCCTCAGAAGTCAACATTATTGAATTTACGTATAAATTAAAAATCAACGTACAGAAAAACTGATACAAAAACATTCTACAAAACATTCTACAAATCAACTTACGTAAGTAATTTTATTTTATAAACAATCACTTTTGTTTTAATTCATATAAGTGCTTCTAAAAGAATATCCAAACAAAGGCTACATTACTATTAAACTTCAATAGCCGAGGCCAACTAGACAAATCAGGAAATGCACTTATTCTATAACGTCCTTCCCTCCGCATTCTCCTGATTCCGTAAGATAATCATTACTGCAACCAAGACTCGACAAATTAATGATAATCTCTGTAATGCACAGATTGAATTGAAAACATAGGATACAAGACTAAAATTTTTAAAATGAAATGTTTGAACACACTACACCCAAGGAAAAAATGGAACATGAAAGGTGAGCAAATAAGAATATGACAATTCTTAAACTTTAGCAGATTAAATTATGATGCACTTTAAATCAAATGAAAATGGATTCAGGCAACCTTTGGAATCCCCTAGTGCCTGCATTATGCAGAAAACCTCTAATTTAGAATTTTGGGATCCTCTTATTTAGAGTTACTGTAAAAGCCACTTCAACATTTGGAAAATGTACTATAACTTACAAGGGTTTATTGAGTTAATATCCTAAATTTTACTATGAAATTTGTTAAATAAACAATATGAAGCTTAGAGTCATAAACTCTAACAACCTTACACCCTAGAAATATTTCATCATGGGCCCCCAAATGAGAATGTAGAACTCTCTTTCAAAATCAAAGATTCTGACCAACTTCATTTCCCACCACGGTAATGAAATATGTTGGCTGAAATCAGAAGTTCAAAACTGTTTTTTAAGCAAAACACTCGTAAATATCTCATACAAAGCTAGCAATGGCAATTTCATTAATGATCAAAATTTATCGGCCGGCAAGAATGGTGTCAGCCCATTGATTAAAAAACGCAATGGAGACATTTTACATGTGCCTTAATTTCCAGCAAAGGAAAGAAGGAAAATTATCGGATGCTGGTTCAATCTCACCCTTGTATAAATAATATCACTTCTGTTGTTTGTCCTGCAAAGAATTTGCTGATCAAAGGCTGGCATCAAGGGCCACCAAACCATTGATAGAGGATGATAATGTCGGTCAGTCACTTGGCACCGAACTAATTCGTGGGTGCAGTAGGTGGCTGCAATACGTCAATACAGAGAGACAACATAGAACACCATTAAGATAGCCATAGTTGCGGCAGAAGATCAGCAATCATTAAGAAGCAGTTACAGACTTAGAATGCCTGGAACTCTCACAGCCTGGGCAGTTATGTAAGCTCTCGTGAATGTAGATGTCACAATCAAGGCAAAACTGTTGTTTGCATTTTGGACAAACGACAGAAAGTCCAGGCTTGTTTCCTGTGTGTCAAGAGTTCATAGACGGGATTTACGAAAACTGAGTAAGAACATATTATATATGCAATACTATTTGGAAGAAAAGAGAAAATTGAAAAGGAATTTAGAGCCTTCACTGAAGATTTTAAGCAGTGGGAGTCTGTAAGTAAACCAATCAATTTCACGTAAAGCTTAAATACCTTACCAAAAGAAGTCAATATTTTCTGTCATATATTCATGAAATATGAACACAAGCACTTAACATCGTATGTCCCAACAAAATTTTCAAATTCTTTGGTAATTGTAAACTTGTAATAACAGCTTAAAGAATACACATCGTTATCGGAAACCAACATTGTCCACATGTTCTCTATGCAGCCATGGTTCTTATTAAAAATTTGGGGTCTAGTATATAACTTCAGCAACTCTTGCTTGAAACATAGATGCATCAACATGATGACAAGAAAGCCATGGCTTTTGCGTCAAGTTATAAAGTATTCCCTATTATCATGAACATAACATCATAGTTGATAGGAATCTATTTCGACACATTGTATCAAGCATATTGCATAATAAATAGTTTATCCGCCGTCTAAAAAACTTAAGCCGCCACAGTCAGAGGGAAGAACTCTACAGGTAATATGTTACAACTTTCAATGCTCTGGGTGGTTAATAGGGATGTTTATCACAGATATGATATTTTCCTTTCATCCGTTTAGGCTGCACAATGGAAGTGGTGTTAAATTTTCAAGCTGGGATACGTAAAAAAGATTAAAAGCCAACCCCATCTCTCAAAAATACTATTGCTAATCTCTTTTACTATGGTCAGGTCCTTTTATTATAAGACAATACATATACAAACCGGTTTAAACAGAATGAAATCCGAAACAACTTCCCTTACCGATTTATGACCTTATATAAAATCTTATGAAATTACAGACCTATTTGCAATCTTTACCATCGTATCACATTTAAAGGGGTATGATATATGTATGTAGTAGACATAATATGTGGGCCATCAATATAAATTAGTACAGGCACCAGAAATGGAAATGTAGGAAGAAACTTACCCTGACTAAGAAGACTTTCTTGACAACCAAAACAAGTATTAGGAAAACTGCGGCTAGAATCATTTTGAGATGGAGAGACCTCATCAAACATCACAATAGGAAATAGATGATGGTATGACCTTGCCAAATGGGGTGAAGAAATAAGGGTCAATCCACAGATTCGACATTCAGTGGGAAGCTCACAGACACGAACTTTGCATCGTGGACAAGTGTATCCCCCTCCAGCCTTAGCCTCTTCATGACATGTGCATATTGCGACAGAACCCTCAGCTGACCGTTGTGGGAAACCCATCTTAATTAAATTAGCAGTAGCATACTCTGCTATTGCTGGAGGTGGTGGTGCATGCTCCAAGATCAACTCTTTAAAGTGGGACTGCATTAGATGTACATAAATATCCGAATGAAAACATTCATGAACTAACAAGCATTTGAAAAATGCAAACAAATTCAAAGGTAATAAAAAAAAATTCAAAGTACTTGTTCAAACTAAGGTTGAAATATAGAGGATACTACATCTACATGGGCTTTCCATCAAAACCAACAAACTAACCTCATCTAGAGCAACAGAATAAGTCCCACCAGTTTCCTGGCAGAGATGTTTACATACAAACATTTCAGCAGCAAGACCAATGACGGAGCACCTTATTTTACTTTTTTTGCATTTTTGAATGGTTTCCATGAGATCACCAGGATCACACGTACTGAGAGCCGAATATAAGATAAGAGCTTCTCGATGACCATATGATGGGATTTGATTTAGACATCCAAGAACAAGGTCTAGTGCATTTTGTAAGGAGGCATCCCCTGAGCATTCCAGTTTACCCATTAAAGCGTTGATGTGAGACTCGGGACTGCCACCAAGTTCTGTTATGCAATTAGCAATCCCATCTTTTATAGTCACCAGACCAACGTGACTAAGTGGATTCTGATCAAAGAACTCCCTGATAAATACCTCAACCTGTTTCCCAATCACAGCCATCCTACTTGGTCGGAAGTCTCTCTCTGAAGCTGCCTTCACATGATAACAGAAACCGAATTATATACATTACGAATTAAAAGGATATGCATGTAACTGTAATGTTCACCATTTTATTTCCTCTTATTTCTGTTTTATATTTCTTATTATATAGTTCTACCCGTAATTTTATTATTATCACAAATATTACATCAATTACAAGTTGAACAAGATTCTTCTTGGCCCATAACCAGTTTCTTAACAGTTCTATAGGCATACAGCATCACACAGAAACACTAGTGTGAGTGTGACACGCTTATGAACAACCCACTTAACGCCATCCAAGAAACCTAGTAAACTCATCTTTCCCAATTTTATTGACAGAGTGTACCTATCACGAGGACACATCCTCCATTCAAAATCCAATTTTCAAGTAATCAAAGTACCACTCCATGCCACAAGACTCAGAAGCATAAACAGAAGCTATAATTAAATACCTTAGACAGGTCAACGACAATGTACAGGTATCGTATAAGCCCCTTCTGAATTCGTGCAGTAGCCGCAGTGGCAGCAAGGTTACGAAGGCGCCTGCGATACTGAGCATGGTAAATGGCTGTAGTGTCAATAGGGCGAAGAAGTCCAGATTCATCCTCCTGCAAAGCCTCCCATGATCTATCTTCTGCGTAAGTTCTCTCCCAGGCTTCAAGGTCTGCATCATCATCGTCATCCTCCTCCTCTACGTCTCCATTAAGTGGCCTTTCAGCAGCATTATTCATAATTTCTAAACCAAAATAGGCACAGTTAACTAACCAATAACAGCATGAACCAAACAAAAATCCGCATTCTATACTGAAACTTCAGCACATCACAAAATTTCGGTGCAACCAAACACGCGGAAATGAATCATTGTCACAAAAAAAAAAAAAAAAGGCGTAACTCGATCATTGCGTTACCTATATATTGTGAGTTTAGTCGCAATCCGCTTACGAGGAATGAACGGAATTAGAAAAATAAAACAGAAAAACAAAATTGAAGAGATGCAAAGTGAAAAGCAATTGCGAGGGGATTTAAAGGATCTAGGGAGTAGCATTGTAGGTGTTATTATTGAAGCGGGAACCTACGTACGGCATTTACAATCACCGAAAAGGAAATGAATGAATCCAAAGAGTGTAGAAATTACCTGAAATATGAATCAATGAGTTCAAATTGAGCTCAAATACCGAAGTGGAAAAAACCCCAAGTATTGAAGATTCCTCTCGCTCTCTGCAACTCTACTCTCAAAATTCTCTCACGCAAGTCACACTGCAACACGCCCAAGTCCTATTCTTTTCAGTTCCCAAACCAACAAATTGGGCCTTTTTGGGCTTTTTATTACACTTACTAAATGAGTTTTTAGGCTTCTTTGTCCCTCTTTCTACTTTTACTTTCTTTTAATTCAAATATGTTTCTAAATATTTTGAAATTTTATTTAAATTCTTCTTTTCAAAAAAAAATAAATGCATAACATTTTCGTCTCGATATTAATTGTCGTACAAATTATTTCAAAAATAAAAATTTACATTTCAAACAAAATTAATCTATTTTCCTTCCAAGACAACGGCCAAACTTCGTAATTTTAAAGAAAAACTATATCTTTTTTTCATTTTATTAATCACAATTAAATTAAAATATTAATATTTCAATAACTATAAATTACAATCGTCGTATTATAAGAACAAAATTTAACCCGTAGACCAGACCAAACTCTTTTCTTGTTTTTTGTTTATGTTTATAATTTATAAATAATTGGGAAAAAGGGAAAACTTTATGAAACCTAATAATTCAACCCAAAATGGCACACACCAAAAAGTAAAAAACAAATGAGATTTTATTTAAATTTCACAATCAAGTTCTCGTGAAAGCAAAATTTAATGTTATTTATTTCATGGCTTACATGGTATTTATAATTATAACTAATAATAATATTCTAAAACTATGCAAAATATGTGTGAAACCCATTTATTTCTCATTCTTCTCTCCACTGTCCACACACAGGAACCACACACAGGAACCACCTTCTTAATTTTCACTCCTCTCCAACCAGAAAATTGAATTTCTCGTTCTGATCCACCTCTCTTCTTGTTGCATCCAGCAACACTGAAATTGGAGCAGAACTTCTCCCTCAAATTGTTCTTCCTTCCCATTCTCGTAAGTCCACTTTAATTCTTTCTCTTTTCTCTACAAATATGAATGTTGGAACATCTCCTTCTTTAAAACCTAACGGGAGCCCTATTCTCACTTTAAGTTCATACATTGTAGCTTCTTAGGTTGTGTATTTGAGAGGTTCCTTTGCTGAAAGCATTTTTGCTTCTTGATGATTTCAAAAAGGTAAGGAAAGCTAGCCAATTTTCTTTAATTTTTGCATAGAAGTCTTTCTAATGGTTTTAAAGTTCATGATTGAGTGTTGTATGAGGGCTTGAACGGTGTGATTGAATGTATGAATGGATTGTGCAAAATCTTGTGTTGTTGCATGTTGAAACAGATTGGGAAGCTGGTATTTTCGCTCAAGCGAGTAGCTCTCGCCTGAGCGAAAACACCAGAAACTCACCCCTGAAACTGCGTGAGGTCTCGCCTAGGCGAGTTGGTTTCGCCCGAGCGAGAGACGCTCTCGTCTAAGCGAAATAGCTTAGCCTGAGCAAGAATTTGCTCAATTTTAGAGTTGCCCACTATTTGAGTCTCGCTCAGGCGAGAGTGACCCGCCTAAGTGAGGATGACCCTCTCGCCCAGGCGAGACCTTCTAGCTTGAGCGAGTTTCTCTACGGAATTGTTGATGATTCCTCTGTTTTAATTATTGGAAGCTATAATAAATGATATAATGTGATGTTTGTTTATACTATGCTTGGATTATTGCGACTGATAGTACATGTGGTAGGATTGTATGAAATCAGATCATCAGAAGGTGTGGTTGCACTAGAATTTCAAGGGAAATTTTAGAGAATAAGTTAGTGTATGTGTGAGGACATGAGGACTCCTAATTTGGTTGGTATCCTGAAACTCCAATGATCATTCACGCTCAGGTAGAGCAGAATGGTGAGGAGTAGCAGGAGGTCCTAGTTTTTGGACTTGATCAAGTCTTAGACGCGAAGGGGACTTACCCTGTGAGCGGTCGGGTGATAAGATAACCCCATGTGTCCAAACTCTGTAGAGTTTGATAATCGTCACAGGTGCAAGCCACCAAGAGCTCCAATGTTCCTTACATAATCTGGATATTGAGTCTAGAGTCATGTGTATTATACTGTGTTATGGGAGCTTGATTTATTATGACGGATGTGATAAGTTCTGATTTATACTTATTATCGAATTGTGTGATTTCTCTTAATTAAGTTAGCTTACCCTTCTTGTCTATGTTTGTTTCCTTTGTGTGTTTTTCTCTTTTTGCAATGATCGTCTATTTTGGTGTGAGCAGATACAAATACAGGCGAAGATACTCCCTTCCTCGATGGGAGTTGAACTGTAACAGTGAATATCTAGTAGTAGTTTCTATTTCATGTTCCATTTAAACTTTGAGTGTTTTTATTAACCCTTTCTAGCATCAGCTGTAAATATAGCTAGTTCGTTAGGTATTTTATATATATATATATATATATATATATATATATATATATATATATATATATATATATTCTCCTTTCCACTATCTGTTTTGGTTATTATGATTAATATTTTATTTAGTAGTAAAAAACTATTAAATTGGATGTATATTTAAATGTTATGCCAATTTTTGTATAAGGTTGTTGAAGATGGAATTTAACACAGCTAAAAAAATTTGACTCCTTTTTTGTTTGTCTTTGTCTCTTTCAATTCTCTTTTTTCTCGTTTCAATGTTTTACAATTTGGACCAGCGACCAACTGTGTCATTAATCAAACAGACAAATCAATAGTTGATATGTATAAATCAGCATAATAATGTTGTTCAAGTTCAAGTTAACATGTCATTAATTATTGTTTCATGATAAAATTAATTTGTATTATATATACATTATTTAATATAGTGTTTGCTTTAATAATAACATTTAGTTATAATTTTAATTTTATGTTTCTAATAAATACTATAAATTGAGTTATTATATATAATCGTTGAAATTAATTAAATAAATTTTTTAAATTATTAATATGGACTATCAATAAAAAATTCTAAAAATAAAAACATAATTTTATGTTACTTGGTATTATTAAATAAAGTTTTTAATTATTAGAATGGACTAAAATCGTTAATAAAGTACTTAGATCATGGATTAAGAATAACTAATAAACGATAAATTTTATAAAAGTTTATAATTAATTATTATATTAAATGAATTTTTGTATTAATAATTATTAATGTAATTTTATTTTATTTAGAGGACAAAAATGTCTACTAATATTATACAATTGGAATTAATAATTTATTTGACATATAATAATCAAATAATAAAATATATTTGTAATGTTCATAAGTGTTATAAAGTTTTAATTGATAATATTTTTTGATGCACATAGCATAAAAAGTTTTAGATGTTTAAAACTTTATTATTTGATAGTTGATATAATGGGTTGCTTAAATTTTTTTTATTTTCGTTTGTCTAGTTTGTGGTAATTTAAGTTTTTACATTTAATAATATTTTAATTTTTAACAACATTAAAATAAAATAAAAAATAGTTAAAAAGAAATAGGAACGTACAAACAATAGTGTTAAAATTATTGCACTATTTTTTTTACATCAAATAAATTATTAATTGCAGTTGTATAACATTTATGTTATCAATATTTGTGTTCCTCTAAATAAAATAAAATTATATTAATAATTATTGGAGTTAAAATTCATCATTGAGAATCAATTACATTACAGCTTCATAACATTTGTGATTTTATATAATTTTAAGTAATTAAATTAATTATTCCAGATTTCATCATAAAATTAAAAATCATTAGTTATATCTTAATATGTGCTTTTAGGACACTGAAAAACACTGGTTAGCATTTCCTTAAAACAAATTCTCAAAATAAAACATATATTTTGTGTTACCTGATATTATTATTATTACGTTAGTTAATAAATTATTTGTTATACATTTTAATTTCAAACTCCTAAACCTCCCCGTTACAAAATGAAATAAATATTGAGTATAATTGAATCCTTAAATAATTAATAATTGTTTTGTTAAGACTCGGTAATTTAGTTTCATAAAGTTTAGGTATACTCAAAATTCTACTTATGTGTATTTTAATCGGGGTGGAACATTATTGTGACAGGAACCATGGCTCCAATGGCAGACCATTGAAGGGATAGGAGAGTCGTGACACTCTAATTTTTTGGAAATTCTTTTATATAT